>Ga0213861_10000239_pt1 | contig 46340 bp, 46 predicted proteins | sample PICome_4_FD_160110 | JGI IMG/M metagenome (GOLD analysis project Ga0213861, IMG submission 160110) | Coastal seawater microbial communities near Pivers Island, North Carolina, United States - PICO131 | ecosystem: Environmental > Aquatic > Marine > Coastal | place: USA: North Carolina... | reverse complement strand
TTCCTTGTCTTAAGACAAAGTACCATTGGCGCTGAAGGGCTTGACTTCCGAGTTCGGAATGGGATCGGGTATTACCCCTTCGCAATAATCACCGGCGAAAGTGTTATATCTAAAATAATTATTTTGTAAACAAGGAATTGTAATCTTTTTTTAGTCATTTTTAACAATATTCTTTATATAATCCTTAAGGTTAGTTTTTCCAAACAATTTATGAACTTTATTTGATAAATTCATGCTTGTTAAAGCTGAGGCATATCTTTCACCTTTTCTGGATGGTAGTAATTTAATTTTAACATTGAATAATTTTGCAACTTCAATAATTGTATAACTTTTTCTATTAGATATACTATAGTGCTTAGACTGATTTTTTTTCCATGCATAATAACAGGCTTCAACAGTATCGTTGATATGTGTAAATCTTCGAGATTGTGATCCTGGCCTAACAACTGTTAATGGTAATTTTCTTTTAAACTGATTTTCAAATATTCCTATTACTGTAGACATTGGTCCTGTTTGTATTTGACCTGGTCCATAAACATTATAAAAATACAATATTTCAAATTTAAAATTAAACCATTTTTTTAAGTTCTCCAATAATTCCAAATTTTTAGCTTTAGTAAATGCATATGGAGATAAATTTTTATCATTTCCTCTATTACCAATACTTGCTGATGTTGCTGAATACACAAGTTTTATTTTATTTAAAAGGCAGAAATTAAATACCTCATGAGAACCAATATTATTAGAATCGATGCAATCATTCATATTTAAAAAGCTTTGATAAATTCTAGAAAACTCACCAAAGTGAAATATAGTTTTTATTTTATTAATTTCTTTTTTTAATATTCTTTTAATATTCTTTGTATTTCCTCTAATATATTTAACTCTATTATCATTTATATGATTTTTTATTTTACCTGTAGAGTAATTGTCTATACTTATAATTTTTAATTTTGTTCTTTTAAGTAATAATAAAATTAAATTAGACCCAACAAATCCAGCTCCTCCTGTTACAATGATTATATTCTTCATTAAACTTCCCTAATTTCTTTTTTATATGATGTGTAAGTATCTAATATTGATTTTTTTAGGTCAATTTTGTTTTTCCATCCAAATTTTTTTGCTAAGGATATGTCCATAACCTTTCTTTTAATTCCATTAGGTTTGGTTAAATCATATTTAATATTAATTTTTTTTTGTGGTAAAATGGTTTTTGCAATTAATTTTGCATAGTATTCAATTGTAAAATCTTTGCCAGTTCCAATATTGATAAGTGTTGGTTTTTTCTTTTTATTCATAAAATAAATACAAGCATTAGCAATATCATCAACATGAACAACTTCTCTTTTTGCTTTACCGTTACCCCACAAAACAAGAGAATTTCTTTTACTATTTTTCAGTTTATGAATTTTTCTAATCAATGCAGGAAAAAAATGAGAATTTAACTCATCATAATCATCATTAGGACCGAAAGTGTTAGTTGGCATTAAGCAAGTATAGTTTGTTTTATATTGTAAATTATAACTTTCACATAGTTTTACTCCAGCAATTTTTGCTATAGCATAAGCATCATTTGTTGGCTCAAGCTCACCTGTTAATAAATAGCTTTCTTTGATTGGTTGTTTACAATTTTTAGGATAAATACAGCTTGAACCTAAAAATATCAGATTTTTAACTCCTGAAAGATATGCACCATTTATAACATTAGATTGGATTGCAAGATTTTCATATAAATAATCTGCTTTATATTTATTATTTGAATATATTCCACCAACTTTTGCTGCTGCTAAAAAAATAAAAGCTGGTTTATTTTTTTTTAAGAATTTAAGAACTTTAGATTGATTAATAAGATTTAATTTTTTTTTACTTGCTACTAAAATATTATTATAACCTTTTCTTTTCAACTCTCTTACAATTGCACTTCCAACCAAACCATTATGTCCAGCTACATAAATTTTGGAATTTAAATTTATCACTTCAATAAATTAGTTAACTCTTCACTCACCATTTCTTTCACAAGATTGGCGGTATTGTATTTAGGTTTCCAATTTAATTCTTTTCTGGCTTTACTAGAATCACCAAGTAAAGTGTCTACTTCTAATGGTCTAAAATATTCTTTATCACACTCTATAAAGCAATTCCCTTTTTCATCATAACATTTTTGATGAATTCCCTTACCTTTCCAGTAGTATTTTATATTAAGCTCTTTAAGTGATAAATTTACAAAATCCTTTACTGTATGTTGTTTTCCTGTTGATATTACATAATCATCAGGGGTTTTTTTTTGTAACATTTTCCACATTGCTTCAACATAGTCTTTTGCATGACCCCAATCTCGTTTAGCATCTAAATTACCTAAAAATAATTTCTTTTGTTTTTTTAATTTTATTCTACAAAGAGCCATAATTATTTTTTTTGTAACAAAAGTTTCGCCCCTAACTGGGCTTTCATGATTAAATAATATTCCATTGCAAGCAAAAATATTAAAGGCTTCTCTATAATTAACAGTTATCCAGTGTGCATAAACTTTTGCAACGCCATAGGGGCTTCTTGGGTAAAAAGGTGTTTTTTCTGTTTGAGGTGTTTGAATAACTTTTCCAAACATTTCAGAAGTGCCCGCTTGATAAAATTTAGTTTTTTTTTCAAAACCATGAAATTTAATTGCTTCTAAAATTCTTAAAGCACCAAGTCCATCAGCATTGGCTGTATATTCAGGAACTTCAAACGACACTGCTACATGTGATTGTGCAGCAAGATTATAAATTTCATCAGGTTTAATATTTTTAATTATCGATGATACAGAAATAGCATCAGTGACATCACCATAATGTAAAATAAATTTTCTTTTTTTCTCATGGGGATCTTGGTATAGATGATCTATTCTACCAGTGTTGAATGAAGAAGATCTTCTTTTCACGCCATGAACTATATAATTTTTTTTAAGTAAAAATTCAGCAAGATAAGATCCATCTTGGCCTGTAATTCCAAATATTAAAGCTATTTTTTTTTTCATTTTTATTTAAAAAAAATTTTGCTTATTCTTAAGCATTCATTTTTAAGCTCTAAAACATTATTTTTAATTTTAATTTTTTTCATAAGCTTATTATTATTTAATGTAAAACTATCATTATTAAAGCTATTTTTTGGGTTAATAACTTTTATTTTTTTTGTATTATAAAAATTTAACCAAGCAATCAATTGGTTTATATAGATTTTCTTACCTAAGGATATATTAAATATCCCAAAAGAATCTTTTTTAATCAATTCATAAACAATTTGATTAAATGTAGTAATAGAAATGAAATCTTTGAATATTTTCTTATTATTATAAACAAAACCTTTTTTTGCCATATCAAAAAAGATATCACTAAACGTATTATGAAGTTTTCTCTTATGTTTATTTGGGAAATTAATAATATTACAAATTCTTAAAATTAAAACTCTTGATCTAAGGATTTTTTTTACAGAAACTTCAGATATGAGTTTATTTTTTGAATAATTACAATTTGGTTCTTTTTTATCTGATTCTTTAATATTAAATTTAGCTTTATAAATTTTTCTAGTACTTAGCATAATCAATTTAGTCTTTAAATTTATAATTTTTTTAGCAATTATAAGATCATTATCATTTTTATTAGCATATTTATTTTTTACAAATTTATGGTTAGATGTACAATTAATGATAATATCAAAATTATTTATATTATTATTTTTAAGAAAACTTTTAAAACAAATCCTGTAAATATTTATTTTCTTACTTTTAAAGTAGTTGAATAAGTTTTTGCCAATAAGTCCATTTTGACCAATAATTAATATTTTTTTTTTCATCTGATAAAAAAATAAATAAGATTTGTTAATAAATAGTCTAAGTTCTTTCTATGATTTATTCTATTTTTATAAAAAAAATATTGAACATAATCATGAGCTTGTTTACGTCTTCTCCACCATGCAAATGATAAAAATTTAAAATTTGATGAAATCATACCTTGAGATTGTCTGTAGTAGGTTAGATTTTTATCTAAAACATTAAAATCCTTTTTAATATATCTTAAATACAAACCAATCCTAAAATCCATCCAAATATCAGGAAATAAATTAAAATTTATTTTCTTAAACATTTTAATAAAGTCATCTCTTTTTATTGTAATGCAACTTTGAGGTGGGATATATGGCCAATAATTAGAAATAATTTTTTTTTTATTTTTAATGAATTTTAATTCTTTTTTATATTTGTAAATAGGCAAATCAAACAATGAGGATATTTGTTTATTTTTTATAAAAAAATTGGTTATGAATTTTATTTTATTTTTTTTAAAAAAATCATCACTATCTAATAGAAATAAAATTTTCCCCTTGCTTTTTTTAAAAGCTCTATAAAATGCATTCATTTGATTATAAGAACCATAACTCCCTCTTTTTTTATTTTTTATAATTTTAATATTTCTATATTTATTTAATTTTTTTAATGAATTATCAGATGATCCATCGTCATGGATTATTATTTCTATATTTCTATAGTTTTGTTTTTTTATAGAGTTGATGCATTCTTTTAAATACTGCTCATTATTGTAATTAGCAATTAATATTGAGGCTTTTAAATTCTCATTTTTTCTAATTTTTTTTAACATAAATATATTCAAATGTTTTTCTAAATGGCATTTTGGTTTTATATATTTGAAAAAAACTATTCATTATAAGAAGATTATTAATATCCTTGAAAGTATAATTTTTGATAATCATGTTATCATAATGGTGTTCAAACATTATCATGTCTACTAAGTGAATTTTTTTTTTAAGACCTTTTAAAACTTCATACTCATAACCCTCTGTATCAATCTTAAGAAAAGAAATTTTATTTATGTTATTCAAATTCATGTAATCTTCTAAAGTTGTAATTTTCACTTTTAAAATTTTGTATTTTTTTTTTTTACTAAAAAAATTTAATAAATTAAATTTTTTTTTAAAATATGATGACTCTTCATCTATTTCTTTCATTGTTGAAGAGGAGCTCTCTTCAAATTGTTTAAAGTTAATCTCTTTATTTTCATTACCAAGTCCAATATTTTCTATTATTATATCTGTTTTATTAAACTTTTTTATGTAATGTTCTTTAATATTTTTTAATCTAAGAAAATTTATTGGACTTGGTTCAAATGAAATAATTTTTTTAACATTCATATTTCTAAGAAATAACCCTATAGATTCACCTTTATGTGCCCCTACATCAAACAATATATCTATTTTAGTTAAATTTTTTTTTGATAAAAATTTGATAATTTTTCTTTGATGAAAAAAATCAAAAAAACTTAAAAGTAGTATGATTAATTTTTTAATCATTAGCTCTATTATTAAAAACTATTTTTCCATACTTCATATATACTTTTTGTCTTTCAAGGTTACAATCTTCCCTTAAATTTAAACATTTGTTATACCCAGATATATGTCCTTCCATTTGTTTTTGAATACGAAAAATATTGTTGTCTAAATTGTAAAAAGTTTCTTGTAATGGTTTGTATTTATAAAAATTAATCTCTTTAACTATTCTATTAATATTTCTTATATTAAAGACTAGCGCAGTAAGTATGAGTAAAATAATAACTGATTTAATGTAATATTTGTAGTTTACGTTATTTATGTCAAGCTTTAAGCAAATGGGTATAAAAATTAATAAAGCAATAATGCAATAACCACCATATCTTAATGCAGGATGATTGTAAAACCACTCCACTCCTAAAATCATTATAATTATATATATCAAATAAAAAAATTTATTAATTTTTTTATTTTTAACTTTAAAAAAGTGTTTTTTAAAAAAAAATGCTACAATAGAAATTGTTACTACCAAGCCTAAAATAAAATCACTAACTTTATTAAAGAAATAAAGATCTATCCAATTTTTAACCCAATTAAACCCCTGAATGTACTCCAAAGGATTTGACACTTTAGAAGTTGGAGTGAGGCCAGCTTTTGACCATAGTTCATAGTGGTTATTCATTCTAATAACTTGTTCTTTGGCTATACCCCAATTAAAATTATCAAAACAAGTAAAGCTTAAAGGATATATAATACATCCTGTATTTATAAAGTATGTGAATAAAGTAAAAAATAACATTAACAAAAATATAGAAAAAAATTTGTTTATAAATAAAAAATTTATTGCCTGGATATACGTTTGGTTTTTTGACCTTACAAATAATAATAGAGGTATAAAAAAAACTGCATACAGTATGTAAAATGCTTTCAAAGATATTATAAGTGCTGCTAACAAATATAAATTAAATAGATCTTCACTTTTAATTCTCTTAAAATTTATAAAAATCATTAATTCAATTATTAATAAAAATATTAAAATTTGTGCTGATCTATCTGTTCCATGTTCTGCAATTCTATAAAAAAATATGTTAATAAAAATTATTGAAAATAAACTTAGATAATTTGTTACATTTATTTTATTTTTTTTTAAATCTAAATATGAAAAAAAATTACCAATTTTTTTTAATAATATTATATTTGCAAAACCTAAAATATAAATGGATCCTAAATGAAATAAGTAATATTTTGCATGAGGCAAATAAAACAATGAGTTTAAATAAAATATTGAAGAGGGTGTTCTAAAACCATGGTTAAATTGACCAACACCAATATAAAAACTTTGTTGTGTTAGATAGTATGTATATGGAAAATGATAATATGGAAAATCATCATGATTTTTATATAAAAACAAAGAACTAGAAATTAAACAAAATATTAAAATTGTTAAAATAAATTCTTTTTTATAACTTGAAAAATTTTTAAACAGTTTTAGGAAAGATAAAATTAGACCAAATATAATTAATAAAATATTATGAATTTCTGAATGAGCTAATATAAAATTGCTTAGATAAGAGTATAATAATAAGATAAATATACCAAATAATCCTGCATATCCTAAATTAATTGGGGATATTTGCTTTTTGAATATTCCTAAAAAAAAGAGTCCATATCCTAATATAGAAATAAGAATTAAGAAATAATATGCTATTAGTACTAGTATATTGCTCATTAGAATTTCTTATAAAGTAATTTAGATTGAATAAAAGCAATTTACCTGTATTCATGCTTTTCTAAAATAATAATTATCTATTATGCATAATATTACCCTAATAATTCCAGCAAAACATGAGGCTGAAAGTTTACCTTCAGTTTTAAATGAACTAAAACAATATCCTTATAAGATTGATATTGTTTTACATTCAACAGATAGTAAGACAATTGAGTCCATTAAAAATTATGATGTTAATATAATTTATCAAAAAAATTTTGGATATGGAGATGCACTAATTCATGGAATTAACCAATGTAAAACTGAATATTTTTGTATCTTCAATGCAGATGGTTCTTTTAACCCATTAGAAATAGATGGAATGTATAAATCTTTAGATGCTCAAGAATTAGATTTTATATTTGCATCTAGATATGATGCTAATTCTGGAAGTGATGATGATACACTCTTAACATTAATTGGTAATTATATTTTTACTTATATTGGTAAAATATTTTTTAGACTAAATATAAATGACATTTTATACACCTTTATAATTGGTAAAACTGAACAAGCTAAAAAGTTACTTCTTGATCAAAAAAACTTTTCTTTTTGTGTTGAACTTCCAATAAAAGCAAAAAAAATGAAAATGAAATTAGGTTGCATCAATTCTCATGAAAGAAAAAGAATTGCGGGTAAGAAAAAAGTAAATGCATTTAAAGATGGATTTTTAATTTTAAAATATATGATAAAATTATTTTTTATGAAATCTTAAAGTTATTTTTTTTTTTAAACATTAAATTCCTATAAAGAAACATATAAATAATTATATTAAAGAATATTATAGAAATTTGTATTTTTGTATGATCATAAAAGTGTGTAGCAATTCCAATTGATATTAAATTATAAAAATTAATCATCATACCTGTAGCTGTATTTAATAAAACAATATTTGTGTTAAAAGTTTTTTTTAAATATAAGAAAATAATTTGGTGTAAATGATAAATATCAGGCTTCAGTGGTGATCTTGAAAAAGTTTTTTTTCTCAATATTGAAAATAAATTTTCAAAAGCTGGATACCAAAGCAAACAAACTATAAAATATGGAGAAATATTATTATTAATTTGATATGTGTTAATTAGACATAAGGCAAATAATAATCCTAAAAAATATGCCCCTCCATCTCCAAGATAAAGTTTATTAAAAAAGTTTAATATTAATAGAGCCAGCAATACAGGTATGAAGTTATAAAAATCTATAATTTTACTTGTATCAATGTCATTTAAGTTAAGATAGTAAAGACTTGAAGAGATTATCAGGCAATATCCAATAAGTAATGTATTTACTCCATCTATAAAATTATAACCATTAATTACAATCAAAATGCAAAATATAGAAAATAATAATTTGAATATATTATACTCAAGCATTTGGTCTAAAAAATTTATTTTTGTTTCAGTAACTGTTATGGAAGAAAAATATACTACAATGAAAACAACTAAGGTTTGTACTATAAATCTTAATTTTGGAGAGTTAAATTTTTTTATATCAGAAAAAAAACCAAGTAAAAATATAACTATAACATAGCTAAAGATAATAAGATTTAGATAATAATAAGAACTGAGAATTAAAATTAAACCACCTGTTAGAGGTATACTTTTTGAAGAAGTAAATTTTTGATGATTGTCTCCTTGAAAATTTAAAAATAATTTTTTTTTTGAGAACACATAATTTAATATTAAAGCTAAAATTATGATTGAAATGAGTAATACTATATTCATTTATTCTTAATATCTTTTAAAAAATAGTTGAATGAAAGTAGCATAAGAAATCCAAATGATTTTAATAAATTAAAATTCATATATTTTCTATAAACTAAATAACCATCATAAATTTTTTGTAGCTTTGATGAAGAAAGAGAGTCTTCTAATTTTCTCCATTTTGTCAAATTTTCCTTTAAAGCAAAAATTTTGTTATTATTAAGTGTTATTTTAAGCCAAAGAACATAATCCTCTTTAGTTTTAATATTAGCAAATTTTATCTTACTAGTGATTATTTCTTTTTTTAAAATTACTGTTGATAAGCCTATATCACATGATTTTAGTAATAGTTTATAGCTCATATCTTTAGCGTTTCTGCTTCCAATTATCTTATTAATAGAATTAATAATAGTATAGGAAGTATGTGAGGCATTTATTCCATTTTTTTTCATAAAAAAAATTTGTTTTTTTAATTTATTTTTTTTCCATAAATCATCAGAATCTAAAAAGGCTACAAAAGTACCTTTACTTAATTTAATTCCTTTATTTCGTGATCTACCAGCACCTAAATTTTTTTTATTAATATAAATTTTAATTCTTTTATCTTTTTTTTTAATCTTTTTAAGTAAATTTAAATCTTCTTTATTTGAATCATCATAAATAATTATTATTTCTAAATTTTTATAAGTTTGATTTAAAACAGAATTAATACTTGAGATAATATATTCTTTTTTTTTATAATAGGGTATGATAACACTTATTAGATCCATTTAATTAGATTATTCTAATTTTATATTTAGTAAATAGAAATGAAAAAAAAGTTAATAATTTTTATGCCTTCTATAGAGGGTGGAGGAGTAGAAAAAAATCTATTTTTAGTAAGCAATTACCTAAGTAAAAAGATTGAACACGTAGCATTAATTACAATATCAAAAAAATATAAAAAAAAATTTAATAGCTCGATTGAATTTATTTCACTTATGTCAAACTATTGGGATAAATTAAGTAGAAGGAAAAAATATGTTTTATCAATTTTTTTGCTTATTAAAGAAATACTTAAAAATAAAAATATAATAGTATTTGCATTTCAAGCTAATATTTACTGTATTATTGTATGTAAGTTGTTTTCTATTAAGGTGATAGCAAGATCAAATTCAGCCCCAGCAGGTTGGTCTAAAAATATATTAAAAAAATTATCTTTTAAATTTTTTTTAAATCTTGCAGATAAAGTTATGGTAAATAGCATTCAATTCAAAAGAGATTTAAAAAAAGAATTCGATGTAAATGCAAGATGCATTTATAATCCACTAAATCATGATGAAGTCATAAAAAAAGCCAAAATAAAATCAAAAAAAATATTCTCAAATAAAAAACAATTGAAAATATTAAATATAGGAAGATTTACTGAACAAAAAGACCAGATGACACTTTTAAAATCATTAAATCAAATTAAAGAGACTGTCAAATTTGAAGCAGTTATAATCGGGCGTGGTAAGCTATATAAAGAACTTCAAGAATATATATCAAATAATAATTTGGGACGAATTATAAAAATAGTTGATTTTGTAGAAAATCCTTTTCCACTGTTAAAACAAACTGAATTATTTATTCTATCCTCTAAATATGAAGGTTTGCCAAATGTGCTATTAGAAGCTTTAACATTAAAAAAATTTATTATTTCTTCTAAATGCCATACAGGTCCAAAAGAAATTTTATTGAATGGCAAGGGGGGGCTTTTGTTTAATGTTGGAAATTCTGATCAACTAGCAAAAAAAATAATGTATTATGAGAAGAATAAAAAAAAATGTTTAAACAAATTAAAGTATGCAATGCAAAAATTGCATAGATTTGATTACCAAATAAATCTTAAAAAATACTTAAATTTAGTTAATCGAATAAATTAAACAATTTTTTTTTTTAAAATATCATTTAATTTTTGAAAATGTCTATATTTTGTATACTGCCTGGTATTTTTTTTTATTTCAAATTTATGTTTTTTTACATCTTTTAAGTTGGCAAATTTTATTAAACTGTTAGACAGTGCGCCTTTTTTATTACTTTCGAATAGAATTCCATATTTTCCGTCTGACATAAATTCCGTTGGTCCATTTGGACAATTACTAGAAATTATAAATAAGTTTGTTAAAGCGGCCTCTACCATTACAAATCCAACTTCTTCCCATAATGAACTTAAAATGAAAGCTTCACCATTTTTAAAATATTTAAAAACATTGTCCACATATCCAGTTAAATAAATATTTTTTTGAAGTTTTTTTTTTATAATTTTTTTTTCTAATTTATTTCTTTCTTCGCCATCGCCTAATATTAACAATATAAATTGATCATTATGCTCAAGAAAAGTTGAAAATTCATCAATTAAATATGAAAAATTTTTTTGCTTTGTTAATCTTCCAGCAGCAAAAATTAATTTTTTTTGGTCAAATTTTTTAAAATTGTTAATTTCAGAATTTTTTTTAGAAATGAATTGCTTGATATCGATTATTGCATCGGGTAAAAAAGAAATTTTATTTTGATCAAATAAATTTATGCTAATAAGTTTGTTCATTAGCTCAATAGATGGGCTTGTTACCATATATAATTTTGTTGATATTATTTTCCAAAATGACTTTCTTATTAAATTTAATCGTGGCATACCTGAAATCCTTAGAATAAATTTTGTATCTGTTTTAAATAAATTCATAACCGTTAAGGGTAAGGAGGTAATTAGATGTGCAATAAAAAAATCAGGTTTACTTGATTTTATTAATTTAATAAGTGGAAAAAAACATAGTAAAAAAATTATTATGTAGGAAAATCGACTCTGTAAATAACCTTGTTTGGGGAGGTACTCAAAAAAATTATATTTAAAATTAATAATTTTTATATGGTTATCTTTAAAATAATCTAAATATTTATCCCACTCACCACAAGCATTTATAATAGCAACTTCGTAATCTCTACTATATTTTCATAGACTTACAGCTGAGTTAATTGTTGATTTAATGGTTCCAACAGGGTTTAGACAAGGTGACCAGTATATTACTTTTTTTTTCATTAGTTTATATTGCTTTACATTAACTAATTTAGTTTATATGTAAAAAAAATTATTTAAATGATATTAATTACAGGTAGCACAGGATACATAGGATCACATCTTTGTTATTATCTTCAAAAAAAGAAAATTAAATTTGTTGGAATAGATAATCTTTCATACTCATACAAATCAAATATCAGTCAAAAAGCTAATCATTTTTTTTTTGATATTTCTTCTAAGAAAAAAGTTTATCAATTAATTAAAGAACATAATATTGATACAGTAATACACGCTGCTGCTTTCTCTTATGTGCTTGAAGCTGAAAAAGAAAAAAAAAAATATTTTCTCAATAATGTCACTAAAACAAAGAAATTTATTGATATATGTAAAAAAGCAAAAAAAAAAAAATTTATATTTTTCTCATCTTCTAATGTTTACAAAGAAAAAAAAGGAATGATTAAAATTAGTGAAAAAGATTCAATAAATCCAAAAAATTTTTATGGACAAAATAAACTTTTAATTGAGCAATATTTAAAAAAAACAAAATTTGATAGTTTGGTTATTTTGCGGTTATTTAATATTATTGGAATATTTAATCCAAAATTTAAAATTTTTAATTTTAAAAAAAAAAACTATCAGAGATTAATTTTTAAAATTATTCAAAATATTAAAAATAAAAAAATTACAAATATTAATTTTATGAAAATAAATAATCAAAGAAAATTTCCATCAAGAGATTTTATCAGTATAAATTCTTTATCACTTATTATTTTTAAACTAATAATTATTATCAAATCAAATAATAAAATTAATAAAACATTTAACATTGGATCAGGTATTGCTACAGATATTGATAAAATAACATACAAAATAAAAAAAAAATTTAAGAGTAAAGTTAAATTTAAGTACTTACCAATTTCTAAAAAAGAACTTAACTATACAAAAGCATGTATAAATAATATAATTAGATACTTAAAATATAAACCAAAATTTAATTTAAATAAAACATTGAGAACGCATTATGAATAATTTAGAGGAATTTATTAAAGACTATACTTCTAGATCTAGACATCATACCAAATTGATAGATTTTATTTACCCTGAATTAAATAAAATTAAATATTCAAATATTTTAGAATTTGGTGTCAGCAACCAAGCAATGTCTACAGAACTTTTTTTAGAACACGCAAAGCTTTCTCATTGTAAATTATTTTCAGTTGATAATATTGACTATCGAAACAAATTTATTGATCCTAATTGGAAGTTTATACATTGTAGAGATGACGACTTTTCTTATGTTAAAAGTAAAATTCCAAATAAATTTAATCTTATTCTTCTAGACACAATTCATGAGGCTAAACATGTTGAAAAAATTATATATGCATATTATGATTTTTTAGAGGTTAATCATTGTTTTTTTATTGATGATATAAGTTGGCTTCCCTATTTAAAAAATTCTGATAAAAATAGATTTTATGCTGAAGTAAATAATTATGAAACCTTTAATAAAATTTTGGAAATTTATTTCAATAATCAAAAAAATATAAAAATAGAATTTAATTTTCAAGGAACAGGGATGTGCAAGATCAAAAAAATCAATAATTTAAAATTAAACAAAACAAGAAAAATTGTAACAAGATTTAATTCAATTAAGAATATCTTAAGAGTAATTTTTAGAAATAGATGATATTAAACTTTTAGCTCTCCATTTAGAGTTAAATTTATTTGCAAAATTATATGCATTTAATCTTAATTTATTAAACTTTTTATTATTTTTTTTTATAGAATTTATGGTCATAACCCAACTTTCTATATTTAAAAAATCATCAATTAAGACTGAATTATAGTTATTTTTTAATACTTCTCTAATAACTTTCAAGTTTGAGCAGATTATTAGTTTTCCTGTTACCATATAATCAAATATTTTTAAGGGTGAGGTGTATTTTGATATATCGCCTATATTTCCAGATACAGTTATTTTTTTGGTATAAGGTAAAATGCAAATATCAATAGTATTTAATATTTTATTTACTTTTGAATATGGAACGTATTGATTAAATTTTAAGTTATTATAATTATATTTTTCTTTAAGAGTATTTACCATTATATTGTCACCTCCATAAATAATATAATTGTTATCTTTGTCTAATTTAGAAATTTTGATTATTACATCCAACCCTCTTGACTTATATAATGAGCCAAAATAACCAATATTTAGTCTTTTTTTAATTTTAGTATAATGCTTAAATTTTGCAGTCAATGAAGAGGCATTATGTAAAACTAATATCTTATCTTTATCAACTTTATATTTTTTTTTATATCGAAGTTTTAATGTCTTTGTTGTTGTTATAATCTTTATAATAGATCTATTATTCAAAATATCAAAATTTTGTATTAAAAAATTCATTATTCTTCCCTCTATAGTTAAGTCATCATGAATTTCTAAAATATGTTTTTTTTTTAAAAGACAAAGTACTAAAGATGTAAAAAAATTTCTTGTTATGAATAAATTTTGTGTTTTAAATTTTGAGTTTATTAAAGAAAAGAAAGTATAAAGATAATAGTTAATTCCTTTAGGAAATTTATAAAAATACTTTAATTTAGTAATTTTAAATTTTGATTTAATATTATAAAATTTAAAGTAGTTCATTTTAGGAATTCCAGTGTTAGGTAATATAAGTGTTACTTGGTGACCAAGTAAAGACAAGGACTCACATAATTTAGCAGTCTGTAAACTACTTGCGTTTCTAGATGGTGCTGCAGAATTACTAATATAGCAAATTTTCATTTTTTATCTTGGATCTAGATAATACTTTTTTAAAGTTTCACTAAAATGTAGTTTTTTTTTTTTAAATTTTAAGATAGCAAACCTATCAATTTTTTTAATAAAAAAAAAATCATTTAAAATCCTGTATTCTTTTCTCTTCTTAAAATCATCCAAAATAATTGTTGTTTTATTTTTTATCAATTTATTTTTAAACCTCAATAAATTAAGACAACATGCAACTCTAAATCGACCATCTATTAAAATGAGATTAGGTGTTTTTTTTTTTAAAAAAATATTTACTGAGTTAATATATTCTTTAATTTTTTTCAAATTTAAGAATAATGGGTATGAAAATTCACCAACTGGACCTATGTTTACAAACTTTAAAGAATTTTTTTTTTTAATTTTTTTTAATATATAATGATAAAAACTTTTATCCAACTCTACAGATTTATAATACTTATTTTCTTTATCTGCAATAATGGTGCTAGATCCTGATCCATATTCAAAATACACTCGTGACTTTTTTATTTTTTTTTTAAAAAAAGAATTTGTTTTTTTGCTTCCAAAGTTTACTTCTTCATTAATTTTAATCTTTTTATTTAAAATTGAGTGAAAAAATTTTTTTTTAAATCGCCAAACATTTACGAATAATTGCATGAAATTAATATTATTTAATATATAACATTTATTAGATAATCTTCAAATATGTTAATTAAAATAGAATATTGTAAAATTTGTTTAAATAAAAATAATAAATCTTTATTTAAAATAAATTATAATAACCAGAAGATAATTGATTTTTTTACAAAATTCTATGGTGAAAAAGTGACAAATAAAATTTTAGAGTTAATATCAAATGACTATTATGAGCTGCTTGAATGTAATAATTGTAATTTTATTTGGCAAAAAAATCACCCAAATCAATTTATTCAGAGTCTGCTATACAATGACTGGATATCATTTGATAATAGCAAAAAAAAATCATTAAACCAAAAAGTTAAAACTGATTTTTTTAATAACATTAATATTTTTTTGAAAGTTTTTTTTGATAGAGAAAAATTAAAATTTTTAGATTATGGCGCTGGTTTTGGAAATTTTTCTATATTTCAAAAAAAAGAACACAAACACGTTTTTGCTCTTGAAACTTCAAAAAAAAAAGTAGAATTTTTACAAAAATCTAATATTGAAATTATTAATAATGATAATTATAAAAATTATGAATCTTACTTTGATTTTATATTTATTAATCAAGTAGTAGAGCACTTAGATGATTTTAATAAATTTTTCAAAATAATTTTATATTTAAGTAAAAAAAATACAATTTTATATGTTTCAGTACCTAATAGTAAGAAATTTTCTGGTAAAATTGATAAGGGACCTTATCAGCCTTTAGAACACTTGAATTCCTTTAAAAATAAAAATCTATTAGATTTATTTAAAAATAATTCTTTTAAAAAAATATCTATTTTTAAAATCATTTCTCTTATTTTTAAAAAAGGATCTCCAAAAATTTTTTTACTCAAAAGAATTTATTTTCAATTATTTACAACAAGTATTTTTTTTATTAAAGAAAATTAATTTTTTTGTAAATTTTTAAACTCTTCATTATTTAATAAATTTTCATATGTATCTATATAAACTTTTTGATATCGGTCAAAAAATATAACTTTATCAAAATTTTTTAAATATCTAGAATTATGTGTGATAAAAAATATAGTTTTCTTCATTTTTATTAATTGAGATATAATTTTTTCTTCTGTAATATTATCAATAGCATTAGTGGCCTCATCAAAAATTAATATATTTCTATTGCTATATATTGACCTTGCAATACCTATTCTTTGTTTCTCTCCACCAGACAAATTTTTTCCATATTCACCAATATTTTTAGATAATTCTTGCCTGCTTTTAGGATTAACAAAATTAATATTTGCTATATTCATGCTCTCTTCAATTTTATTATAATTAATATTTTTTTCTTGTTCTCCAATTGCTATATTTTCTGAAAAAGAGGCGTCTGTAAAAAAAATGCTTTGGGGAATGTAGGATATTTGCTTAAACCACGAACTTTTATTTTTATTATTTAATGTTAAATGATCTATTAATATTGATCCTGACTTTGGATCAATTAATCCAGTAATTAAATCAATAAATGTTGATTTCCCAACTCCCGTTTGTCCATATAATGCAATTTTATCAAATTTGTTAATTTTTAACGATAAATTATTAATAATATTATTTTTTTTATTCTGATAGTTAAAACAGACTTTTTCTAATTTAATAGAATGATTAAACTCAATTTTTTCATTTGATATTTCTGATTTATATTTTTGCTCATTTTGAAACAAGTCTTTATAAATAATGTTTAAACTTTCTTCTGATTTCTTAACTGATGAGAAGGATGCGTATAAAACATGCATTCCAGGCAGTATTCTATAACCCGCAAAAATATAAATTGAAAGAATTGGAAGATTGCTTATTAAATTAGAATTATTTGATACTAATAATAAAGAGCAAATTATTGTGATCATAATCAAAAGCTCAATAAAGTATTTTGGAAAAATAGTATATACTAATACTTTAACATGAACTTTAGCATAATTAAAAGAGGCAGTAGAAAATTTAGAAATAAAAAAATTTTCTATATTCAAAATTTTTGCTTCCTTTATTGCTCCTATAGCTTCATTGGATACTATAAATCTGAATTTATCAATTAAACTCCTTTGTATACCTAGTTTTCTAAGTTTTGATTTAGCAAAAATAAAAACTAATGAAAAAATAATTGATATAAATATTATTAAATAAGCAGTAATTTTAAAATTTATAAAAAATAAAAATATACAAATAAATAGTGTAATAAAAAATTTACCTGCACATTGTAAGATTGGAAGAAGAACACCGTGTATAACTTGTTGTACTTCTATAATTACATTTTTTACTAATTCGTTTGAATTTTTTTCAACAATGAAAGTATAACTATTTGAGATATACTTGCTTAGTAAAGAAACAGATAAATTTGCTGTAGATTGTCTCGAAACTTTTTCTATCGTATATGTTAAATAAGCAATAAATATATTAACTATTACAAAAATAATTATTAAAGAAAAACCGAAATAATTAATAAAATTATCTTTTATATAATTAGGAGAATTTTGGTACAATAAATTTAATATGTGATTTTCTTGAATTAAATTAGGATTTGTTAAAATTGCTATAAATGGTCCAATTGAACTAATACCTATAACTTCTAAAGTAGCACCTATAAGAATCAAAAATAGGATAAATAATAATTTTTTATAGCCAATATATTTAAATATATAAAGTATTTTTTGATACGTACTTTTTCTAATCATAATTTGGATATATTGTTTCCTCCAAACCTTCGTCTAAAGAAGTAAATCTGATTTTTCTTTTCAAGAATAATTTGATCTTTTTATTATCTCCATGCGTTTCGAGCATATCTCCTTTTTGTTTAGCTATATTTCTGGTTTTAGGTTTCACTCCCAGTCTCATTCCAATATTTTTTAAAAGTTTTTTAACAGGTATTTTTTTTCCAGAACAAATATTAAAATTATTAATACCCTTAAATTTTTCAATCTTATTTATTAAACCATATATAATATCAATAATAGTACTTATATGTGTAAAATCTCTTGAGTGATTACCTTTGTTGTATAGATCTATTATTTTTTTTTTTTTAATTTTTTTTATAGATTTTGCTATCATCATGTCAGGTCTACCTAAACTTCCATAAGCGGTGAAAAATCTTAATCCAAATGAATTAATTGAAAAATTAATATTATATATTTTAGCCATATCTTCGTTAAATACTTTTGTGCCACCATATAAATTAATTGGGTTTAATTTATGATTTTCAGATGTTGGAAAATTTATCGCATCACCATAAACAGAACTCGATGAAGCATATATTAATTTTTTTAAATTTAATTTTCTCATTACTTCAAGCACATTTAAAAATGCTTCAACATTTCTTTTCAAGTAAATTTTTGGATTTGTGTAGCAGTACCTAACTCCTGGTTGTGCTGCTAAATGAATAATAATTTTAGAATTGCTTTTTTTTACAAAATTTAAAAATAATTTTTCTTCATTTATAGAAATTTTTTTATAGTGAAAGTTTATAAATTTTTTTAAAATATCTAATCTTTTTAGCTTTATCTTAGTGGAATAATAATTATTAATATTATCAATTCCATAAATTGTATAATTTTTTTTTAATAAAAAATAACATAAATGAAACCCAATAAAACCCGCTACACCAGTTATAAATATTTTATTATTATTTTTTTTCATAATAATCAATTATTTTTTTTGCTCTAACAATCCATGAAAATTTATAACTATTTTTTTTTGCATTCACTCTAAGCATTCTATATTTTGGGTAATTTTTTAAAACTGTTTCTACAGTATCTATCCATTTTTGTATATTGTTAGGTAATATTTTTATTGAATTATAATTGTTTATTAATATGTGTGAATATATAGCAAGATTAGAAGCTATAATTACTCTTCCAGCCGCTAAGTAATCAAATAACTTTAAAGGTGACATATAGTTTGATAAATTAAGCTTATTATTTCTACCAAAGCTTTTTTTCATATAAGGAAGTAATAAAATGGATGAAGATTTTAAAAGCGAAGGTATTTTATTATATGTAACAAAACCTTTTAAAAATAAATTTTTTGGTAATTTTTTGTTACTCCATCTTTCTTCTAATAATTTCAAATCACCATAGACATGAAAATCTACTTTTTTTAATTTTTTAGATAATGCATAGATAATTTCAAATCCTTTTCCCTTTGACAGGCTTCCTGTATATAAACAAGATTTTTTTTTACTTTTATTTAAATTGATAAAGTCTCGATAATCAACAGCATCATCTAAAACTAAAGAATTTTTATTATCAAAAAATTTATAATATTTTTTTAAATTCTTATTTATATAAATTATTTTAAGATACTTATGTGAAAAATTTTTATAATAATTAAAAAAAATTTTTCCAGTTAAGCCATTCAATTCTTGGTGTATTTCAAGAATATGAATAATCTTAAGTTGTGATAAAAAAACACTAGTTAAGAAACTTCGAGTAATGATCTTATCATTTTGATATTTTTTTTTTATCGTTAAACAAGCCATGATAGAAAAGATAAGATTTAATAAAAAATTTTTAGGCTTTAAATTTAAAACTGAATTAATTTTAAAACTATTTTTCAGGAGATAATTTTTTTTTAATTCTTTAAATTTTAGTTTATCATTTTTATATTTTACTAATAATAAAACATTTTTATCTTGTTCTGCAAAAGCATCACACATTTTAATTACCTGATGAGCATATGCTGAATTATTTGGGAGGTTAAAATCTGCTATATAAATTATCATATTAAATTAAACTAATTTTTTTAATTTTTTCATAAATATCATTACATTCATCTAATAATATTTTATTATCATCTATATTAGAACCTACATCTGAGTAATGGTTTCTATTTTTCATTAAATCTTTATTTTTTATATCTGTGCTTAGTAAGTTATTTATTTTTTCAATAAATAAATCTTTATTAGAGCTAAACCCTTCATATGTTACAAAAAAAATATTATTTTTATTTAATTCTAGATATTCTTTAAAAATTATTGAATATACTTTTTTCCACTCTGATAACCAAAATGATAAATTTTCTTTATTTGCAATTTTGGTTGCTGAAAAAAAACTTTTTTGATTATTTCCAAACTCATAATGGCCAATTGAATTCATATAATCTTCAAAAAATAAATCATCATTTTGCTGTTTACAAAAGCTTACATGCTGAGTGAGAAGTGATTTTGCATGAAAATATGGCTCTCTAATCATAATAATAACATTTGAATTTTTTAAATTTGCTAATTGTTCAATTCTTAAAATGTTATTATTATTTTTTGATAAGTAAATTTTATCTAAATTGTTAATTAACGAAATATATTTTTCAAATTCATTTAAAGTTTCATTATTAATAATATTCTTTTTCAAATAATTATCCTTAATATAATTATCTTGTAATTTAACCTTCCAAAAAACTTCCTCTAATGCTTCAGGAGTATCTGCGTCAATATATAAACCATCTAAATGAGATCTTTCATATTTTTTATTTTTTTTATTAAGGTTGGTAAATTTGGTAAAAAATTTATTTATGCTTGGAGATAATATAAAAGGCAGATCTCTATATAAGAGCGATGTAAAATAACCTGAGCTATATAAAGTATTTAATATTATGGTGGTTCCTGATCTAGCATATCCACAAATAAATAGTTTTTTTGGTCCTATGTTCTTTTTTTTATAGAAAATCTTTTTTTCAATATCAAACATCATACTTGATATTAATTTATTATTTAATATTAACTTATGTATTGTTTGATCATATCTATTATATCTTTTTTTATTTTTAAAAATTTTCGAGAAAATTATAAAGAGTATCAATGTGAATATAAAAGATTCATATGAAATAATATAGTCCCAATAATTTATCCCTCTAACTAGTCCGAAAATATATAAAATACATATTGGAACTAAAATAAACGCAATAATGCATATTAAATTAAAAGTTAATATTATAATAATTTTAAAGCTAGAAATAATTTTTTTTAATTTTAAACTATCTTCTTCTTTAGATAAATATGAGTTTAAAAAAACATTATAAGACTCTAATAACTTTATTAATTTTGAAATTATATTTGATTTAAATAATAAGATAGAGGTAATGCTTAAAGCTACAAAACTTAATAGCCAATTAATTTCAAAATATATCAATTATTGATCTTTTTTTTCTTTATTTTTATTTATTAATTTCTTAACAAAAATTTTTATTGGATAATAAATTAATGCTACTATAGTCAGTAACAGAATTCCTAAAACTGCAATAATTCCAATTATTGCTCCCACCCCCATACCTGGTCCTATATATGCATTTGCTGGAAAGATAACTATTAAGAAAAAAATGAAATATAGTGCAATTTTATAAATTATTTTTACTGACATTTTGTTTTAATAAAATTTAAATCAAATTGATCTTTGCTTAAATATCTTACCCAATTCAAGTTACCTTTTTTCGATTTTCCCAGATAATGTATGTATTCCCACACAACATTATTTTTAGAAAGTCTTTTAACTGTTATATCTGATGACAATTCAACAAAGCCATCCCCATTTTCTAACATTTGAAATAGTCCTCCTGATCTTTGTCTGCTATTTTTCATTACTTTTTTATAGGGCCTTTCAAAAGATTCATTTTTCATATCATAAATATATATATCTGAATGATCTAACATAAATTCACTCTCTTGGGGTAGTCCTCTAATTATGTTATTTCCAAAAACTGAAATTTTTCCACTACCTAGATATTTTACATTATGTTGGTTTAGCCATGGCCCAATTTTTGACCAAATTATTTTATTTTCTGATGGTCTATAAAGCATAACCATAGACAGATTTCTAATGCTAATTAATACATCTTCTCTTTTAACAAATTCATCAGATACGTTAATTGGGTAAGCTTCATTAACATGATAACGGTCTAATTCGTGTTCACCTATTCCATAAAGAATACCTCTATACTTATCAGGGTTCTGCATTAATATTTTTTCCATTGAGTATTCAGCCATTTTTTTTCCTGTTTTTGAATCAATAATTGCAAAACCATCATCCCATATAAATTTATTATTTTCATTTTTTTCTAATCTCTTAACTGCATAAATTAAATTTTCTCCATCAAATTTTTGGATAGAATGGTGATAAATTTCTGGTATAAGCCATTCTATCTCATTGCATTTACTAATTTTTACCAATGGACCCTCTCCACTGCTAAAAACTATACTGCCATCTTTCATTAATACTGGGTTTTGTGAGCGATAATATCTTCTTGAATTTATACCCTCTGTAAAATTTATTGAACGTCTATGAATTTCATTAATAGGCGGTATCCATCTATAAATTTCTTTATCTTCAGATAAAGAATATAGCAAAACAAAAGAACCATTTTCATAATCATATGTAGAAACAAGCAAATATCCATTTTCATTTTTAAACTTTTCTTTGTCTAAAATATTTAGACTTTTTGATAAATTTGTATCTGAAATTTGTGGGTCAATTTTAGTAGAATTACTTCTTGCGAGGGTTATGATTTTTCCTGGAAATTTTGAAATATCATCTACTATGTCAGTCCACTGGCCCAGAAGAGTGCCTCCTTTAACCACGTGTCTAACCATAGATGAAAATATTACCGAAGATGTAACTCCTAAAACAAAAAGAAGCAAAACAAACCATAGACTTATTTTTTTGAATAAAAATTTTTCCATATAATTATTGTATAATATTAAATTTTTTTAATTTAATAGAATTATTATTATCACAATTATCACTAATTTTTATTTTATAAAATTCATCTCTAGAAGTTAAGTCTATATATTTATCAACATCTTCTATAATAAAACTCTTAATACTTCGAGTTACCTCTTCTTTAAGATATTTGTCACCAAGCACATAAATTAGATGGTTTGCCATTCCTTTAATATAAATACAATTTGAATTATTAATTTTATCAGAAATATTTATTATATTTTTTTTAAATGTAAACAAATTATAATTATTATTTTTTATCTGTTTTAGAGAGATTTTATTTATATGATTGAATGATTTTAAGTTCAACAATATTGAAATAAATAAAAATAAAAATAAAAATAAAAATTTATTTTTGAAATCTTTAAAAATTTCTTCTAAAAAATCTATAAATATTATTAAAGCTAAAGGAAAACCCAATACTTGAATTCCTAAGTTAAAATGTATTAAGGGTTTTGGTGGAAAAAATTCAACTAATGAAAAACTTAGTGTAAAAAAATAACATAAATACAAGATACTCAAATTATAAATAAAATTATTTTTTTTTAGGCTAATGTTAAGAAATGCTTTTATTAAAGCAAAAATATAAAAAAAATTAAATGTAAGTCCTGTAAAAAACCACCTTGAAAAAATTCCTCCATCAATAAATTCTCTAGAAAAATTTTTAATACTGTATTGTGGGCTTCCCCATCTTAGTATTTCACTTGTTACATGATTTTTCCAAGCGTACCCATCTGATGAAGCAAAATGATAAAAAAATCTTCCATAACTATTTTGACCGTCTGTAATTATATGAATAAAAATTGACTCTAAAGCATATAATCCTGTAGCGGCCAAAGAAATTACACAAAAATTTTTTAAATTTTTATTTAGAAAAAAAATTAATGGGATAAAAGTTACAAAAATTATGTTGGCTTCTTTAATTCCATAAAGCCAAAAAAATAAAAATAATAAGATAAAAAATTCTTTTAATTGTAGTTTGCTAAGTTCAAATTTTGATAAAAAATAAACAATTATAGAAATTAACAAAATTGATAAACTGTTTGTAGCAAAAGAGTAAGTAAACTTTTCAATATCTGGGTGCAAAACCCATGTAAATATAAAAAAAATTATTGGTAAAATGCTATAAAAATTTTTTAGAGTAATCAAAAAAATAATAAAGGATAGAAATATACATATAAGACTGGTTAAATATAAAATGTTTATATTTTCAAAAAATATATTTAAAAATAGTGGGAAAATATAAAAACCCCATCGCCACTCCTGAGGAAACCATCTATGATTTTGCATATACTCATACTCAAAATTTTCAAATAAGTTTAAATAGTCTTGAAAATACGCCCAATAGTTAAGTTCACTACCACCTGTTTGGACAGGCAAAGGGAAAAATAAAAGTTTTATTAAATAAAGTAATGTTGCTAAAGATATTAAAATTTTGACATTTAAACGATCAGTTAATAAATTTCTCATTATCACATGGTTATATAGCTAATTGATAAAGAATTGTATATTTAATTTATTTATATTTTTAATAAAAAATTAATTTTAATGTTTATTTAAATTTTTCTTAATATTTGAAATTATAGAAAAGAATAAAAAATTTATGTAGCTTGGTAACCATGCTAGTGTTTTAAAGTTACTTTTTTTTTTACTATCCATGATCCAGGTATAAGGCAATTCAATAATTTGATATCCTTTTAAATAAAATTTAATAGTAATTTCAAATGCATACAAAAAACCTAAATTTGACTCAAGCTCAATGCTTTTTATAGCTGATTTTTTAAACATCTTAAAACAGTTAGTGGCGTCCTTTACCGGAATTAATGCAATTTTAGAAATTAGAAAAGACCCAACTACAGCTAGTAATTTTTTCAACTTAGGAGCACCAATCATTTTTCCATCTTTAACAAATCTGCTTGGCACTACCAAATCATAGCCTTGATTTATAAGGTCTATCATTTTATTAATCAAATTTTCTTCTAAATTTTCATCTGCTGGGATTGTTAATATTATATCAGAACTTGAATTTTTAATTCCCTCAATTACAGCTGTGCATGGTCCTCTTGATGGGTTTTTAATTAATAAAATTTTAGAATTTATTTTTGTTAAATTTTTAATGAAAGGCAATGTTGTATCATTTTCAGCGTCATAACAAATCAAAAATCTAATATTTGTATTATTAATATTTTTTTCTAGTTTATGCAAAAAATTTAATATTCTTTCCCCTTCATTATATATTGGAATAATAATATCTAGTTCTCTCATTTTATTTAATTTTAAATTGAGGAAAGGGAATTATAAATTTACCACCCCTTTTTTTATATTCTGTGTTTTTAATAAAAAATTTTGCATAATTCCAAGATAACAATAATGCATAATCAATTTTTTTCTTTAAAAATTCTTTATCATTAACAATTTTAATATGTGTTCCAGGAGTATACTTGTTGATTTTTTTTATGTTATTTTCAGAGACAAATTGTAAATATTTTTTATTAAGATTTAAGCAATTAAGCATTGTATTTCCCTTTGCAGAAGCGGTATAGCATCCTAGCCTATAGCCCTTGTTAAATTTTAATATAATAGTTTTTTTAATTTTATTTATAATCAATTCTGCTTTCTTATTAAACTTTTTATATGTATTAATCTTTTTAATTCCCCAACTTTCTTCAATTTTAAATTGTTTAATTATTCTTTTTGATAATCTAAATTTTGATTTTTTTTTAGATATATACAATCTTAATGCAGGACCTGAGGCACCAATTTCTATTTTTTCAAAATCAAAAATTTTCAAGTTATATTTAGAAAACAATAATCTTAAAGAAGTAAGAGCAAAATACGACAAATGTTCATGATATATCAAATCAAAAAAACCATTTTTTACCATTTCTAACAAATATGGAAACTCGATTACAATGATACCTTGATCGTGTAAAATATTTTCTAATCCTTTTGTAAAATCATTCAAGTCTTCAATTTGTGCCAATACATTGGTAATAGTTATTATCAAGGGCTTATCATATTTCTTTAAAAACTTTTTTGAATAATCATAGTTAAAAAAAGTTTTTATTCCTGTTATTCTTTTTTTATCTAAAAAATTTATGGTATTTGAAGGCTCTATCCCAATTATATTTTTATAATTACTGGGATAGTGATCTAAAAGTATTCCATCATTACATCCTATATCTAATACTGTATCAGTTAATTTAGCCTTTTGCTTTTTTACAATGGATTTGACGAGATTTTTATAGTGATTTGATAAAGCTTTCGAGCTTGATGATAAGTAGTCATACTTGTTAAATATAAACTTTGTGTCAGGGATTATTGATAGCTGACTTAAAGAGCAATTTTTACATAACACTAGTTCTAAAGGAAATTTTTTTTCGTATTTTATTTGTCTTTTTAACAAAAATGAATTTGAGAAGGGGTGTTGTCCTAAATCAATATATTTTATAAGATTTTGTGAATTACAAATCCTACAATACTTAAGTTCTTTATTTACCATTAAAAATATTATAACTAATAAAGTGTGAATTACAATTATCAACATTCTAAAGTTAAATGAAAAATAAAAATCAAATAGCCATCATAGGAGGAACAGGACATATCGGTGCTCCACTCGGAATTAATCTTTCGCACGCCGGCTATAAATCAATTTTAATTGATTTAAATAAAGCCAATATAAACTTGATCAATAGTGGAAAAATGCCCTTTGTAGAAAAAGGAGCAGAGAAAATATTAAAGAAACAGTTAAAAAAAAAAAAAATTTTTGCATCATCAAAATTAGATTTGGTCAAAAATTGTAAATACATAATAGTATGTATAGGAACCCCTGTAAGTAGTAAAAATATTCCACTAAAAGAAGATTTTATTAATTTTTTTAAAAAAATAAAAAAATATTTAGATAATGATCACATTATTATAATTAGAAGTTCCATATATCCAGGTACATTAAATGAAGTTTATAATATATTAAAAAGTAAATGTATTAATTTAAGTTATTGTCCTGAGCGAATTGCTCAGGGCTATTCTTTGATAGAGCAAAAAAAAATTGCACAGATTGTTTCTGGTTTTAATAAGAATGTAATAGTAGAGTCTTCTAAATTATTCAAAAAAATATCTGGTAAAATAATTGTATCAAAAATTGAAGAAGCAGAAATGATTAAACTTTTTTCTAACGCTTATAGATACTCTCACTTTTCAATTTCAAATTTATTTTATATGATGTGTGTAAAAAAAAATCTTAATTTTTCAAAGATTAGAAATTTAATGATGACACAATATGGTAGAAATAATAGTTTGCCAAATTCAGGTTTTGTATCAGGCCCTTGTCTTTATAAGGATACGATGCAATTGTCGCATTATTTTAAAAATAAATTTGAAATTTTAAGAAATATCAAAAATATAAATGAAGGATTGCCAAATTTTATATTAGAAAAACATACCTAAAAATATAACCTTAAAAAAAAAAGAATTGGTATCTTAGGAGTAACATTTAAACCAGAGAATGATGATATTAGAGATTCTTTACCAATGAAATTAATAAAACATTTAAAAGTAAAAAAACTAGACGTTATATATTCTGATGATTATTATCAAAATAAAGAAACATGTGATAAAGAATATTTAATTAATAATTCAGATATAATAATAATTGGTACTACTCATAAGAATTACAAAAAATTAAAGTTTAAAAAGAAACAAATAATAATTGATATTGGTGGTTTTTTTGAAGATTAAAAAAACTTTTTTAGTTACAGGTGGTACTGGCTTTATAGGTTCAAATATTACCAAAATGTTATTAAAACAAGGTCATAAAGTTTACATTTTTGACAACAATTTTAGAGGAAAGCTTTCAAGAATAGAAAAGTTTAAAAATAAAAATTTAAGATTTTTTAAGGGTGATATAAGAAATTACCAACAATTATATAAAGCATTTAAAAACGTAGATGCAGTAATACATCTTGCTTATATAAATGGAACAAAATTTTTTTACACACAACCAACATTAGTTTTGGATGTGGCAATCAAGGGTTTAATGAATGTGATTGATATTTGTATTAAAAAGAAAATTAGAGAAGTTTATATAGCATCTAGCTCTGAAGTTTATCAAACACCAAACAAAATACCAACAGATGAAGAAGAAATGATGAAAATACCTGATGTAATGAATCCTAGGTATTCTTATGGAGGAGGAAAAATTTTATCAGAATTAATTGGAATAAATTATGGGAGAAAATATTTTAAAAAATTAATTATATTCAGACCTCACAATGTATATAGTGGGGACATGGGTAATGACCACGTTATTCCAGAATTTATAAATAAATTTAAGAAACTAAAAAATAGGAAATTTAAGATTATAGGTTCTGGTAATGAAATAAGATCATTCATACATATTGATGATTTTGTAAATGCTTTTGCACTTATAATGAAAAAAGGTAAACATTTAAATATTTACAATATTGGAACTAACGAAAAAATTAAAATTCGTGTATTAGCCAACAAATTAAGTAAAATTTTTAACAAAAAAATTAAAATTATAACATCTTCCAGTCATGTGGGTGGAACGAATATCAGGATACCTGACATTAAAAAAATTAAAAAACTAGGTTTTAAACAAAAAATTTTTTTAGATGACGGTCTTAAAAAGATATTAAATTAGAAGTTCTTAATTAAAATAACATTGTTATCTATTTCTTTTATAGAAACTTTATACTTAGAACTATCAATTTTTCTAAATTTTTTAATTATTAGATTTATTTCAGCAACATTAATATCAAAATATTTACTACTAAAAAAACTCTCTTTATTTAAGAAATAATTTTTTAATCTAATTATTTGGAATAAAATTTTTTTTATCTCAATCTTAAATCTATCAAAATAACTTTGATCTAAATCAAATTTATCTTTTGAAAAATTTTTAGACAATTTTGAAAAGTGTTTAACAATTTCTTCACAAGAAATTCTATTATTTGTAAAATTAAACAAGAAACTATTATCTAAAATAATTTTTTTCATGTCATATTTCATTTTTTTTTTTATTATTTTCTGAAAAAAACTCTGAAATTTTTTTTTATTATCAAAAATATATCCTGGGTTCTGTGCTAAAATAACACCCTCATTTTTTTTGTTAATATTAAAACAGAAAATTTTCTTTTTTAATTTTGCAGCCTCATAAACCGAACTGCAATGTGAGTGAATAAAATAATTAGCACCAATAATCCATGGGTTTATTGAATATTTGTAGACTATATGCAGGTTATTTGGAATAATTTTTATTCTATCTTTTATTTTTGAAATATCTTGTGTTGGATGGGGTCGAATAACAAAATTGATATTTTTATTTAAATTAGCTAATTCAGAAATTGTCTGTAAAAAATAATTATAATTTTTTTCATCATGGTCCCATTTCTTTACAGATTCTTTATATTTTTTCTTTATAGAATTGGTTTTAGAGAAAGTGTCAAATAGATAACTGCTATAGTCTTTATCTTTTTTACCTTTTAAATCCTGAATAAAGCTTAAAGGTATAAATACGTATTTTCCATAATCTTTTTTTATTACTTCAACATCATTGTTAAAAAAACTTTTAAATGGACTCTTGAGAAGATCATACTTTGGGTGACCTACGACCTTTACATTTTGAAAATTCTTCTTAAATTTTTCTTTTAAAAAAATTTTTTCTTTCATACCACGTACAAAATATAGATGAGTATTTTCTAATACATTTAGGGGCAATCTTCCTTCAATCATAAAGTCAATCCAATTTGTTATTGGTCCCTCCTCATCTAGGACTGATAATATATTATTTTTAATTATATTTTTTGATAATTTTTCTTTATGTATAGACAAACTTTTATCAAAAAAAATTGCATTTTTATAATTTTGAATTTTATACAAACCAAGTCTTGATCTTGATATAATTATATTTACCTTCAATCTTTTCATCAAATAGTGAGAGAGTAGTAATTTAGGTAGGTATTCTCTATCCTTAATTTCGATTGGCAACGAAATTATCATTTACAAGGTAAACCCTTCATCAATAACAAAATTTTGACCTGTAATTTTTTTTGCTTCATTAGATAGTAAAAAATAAACCAATCCATTTAAATCTTTTGAAAAGAGCATTTTTTTAGACATTGTTTTTTTGACATATTTTTTAACAAATTTTTTTTCAAAATCATTATTTATTCCACCAGGGCTGATACAATTAACTCTAATACCATTGATCTTTAAGTATTTAGCATAGTACTTTGATAGTAATATAATATTATGTTTTGTTAAAAAATATTCTAGCGAAGTAAATATTTTATAATCATGGTAAATTGAAAAATCTGGTAATATAATACCATAAATTGAAGCAAAATTGATTATATGACCTCTAATTTTTTCTTTTTTAAAATAATTTCCAAAAAATCTTGTTGAGCAATTATAGCTCCACAAGTGTGTTTTAAAATATTCAACAAATTCATTTTTATTTAAATTTAATGGGTCTTTATTAAATTTCTTTGGTTGAGGGTACGTACAATTAATTATATTGCAAATTTTTTTCTTTTTTTTATTTAAATCTTGAACTAATTTTTTCAAAGACTCAACATTGTTCAAATTTACTTTAAAAAATGGAATATTTTTATAGTTTTTATTTTTTTTTATATCACCAACAATTACATCCACTCCTTTGCTATGAAGAAATTTTACTATTTCAGATCCAAGTAACCCATTTCCACCTAAAACCAATGTTTGCATAATTTAATTAAACTTTCTAAAAATAGGATTAACAGCTTTTCCAAAAAGATATTTATCAATACCACTTGTTAGGGTTTTTTTATAAATATTTAAGTTTTTTGTAATTTTTTTTAAATCCATGTGGTATTAAAAATTGCTTTTTGATGAACCACCATCAATTGGTATTGCTACTCCATTAATATAATTAGAATAATTCGAACATAAAAAGCTTATAATTTTCCCAAATTCACTTGGTTTTGAAACATAGCCAACAGGAATTTTTTTACTAATTTGTTTAATGATGTTTTTGTAATTTTTTGAATTATTTGGATTAACCAGTCGTTTAAATCTATCTGTCTCACAGGCACCTGTAAGTATACTATTTGATGTAATTCCAAATTTTCCAAATTCTATAGATATTGTTTTAGAAAAAGCAACAACCCCAGCACGAGTAACATTTGATAAACACATGCTCGATGCTGATTCCTTCGCAGTAGTAGAGGTTAAATTTATAATTCTACCCCATTTTTTTTTCTTCATTTTTTTTAAAATTATTTTGCTTAAAAAAATTGCACTTAATAAATTTTTATTTATTGCAACTTGCCAGTCATTAAAATTTGTTTTTAAAATATCTTTAGCAGGTGGACCTCCACAGTTATTTACTAAAATATCAATAGATTTTCCAAAATGTTTCTCAACTTTAGAAATTAATTGTGGGTATTTTTTGACATTTTGCAAATCATATCTAATTGCTAAAAATTTAGGATTTTTAAAATGTGAATTTATAATCTTTGTTGCAATTTTTAGATTGGCTACATTTCTGCTACAAATCACAACATATGCAGAATTAGATAAAAGTTCTATTGCAGTTGCCAAACCTATGCCTTTAGATCCACCAGTAATTAATGCTAATCTATTATTTAAGTTATAGTTATTATTCATCTATTTAATTTTAAAAAAATTTTTAATCTTGGACAACTTTATTGCATATTTATCATCAGGATATACATGATTGTTGTTGCCTTTCACATAAAAAAAAATAGATTCTGGATTATATCTTGAGCTACTTATTATTTTTTGCTTATTGATGTGATGATTTCCATATGAAACTGGAAGTTTAAGTAGCTTTTTAAAAAAAGTTATTTTTTTTAAATCTAATTTATATTTATCATTTTCAAAACAGGTATAGATAATTCTTAAATCTTTATTAAATTTTTTGTATATCTTTATATATTTCTTAACTTCCTGTGTTGAAAAATTACCGATTGATAAATAGGTTGGTTTATTTAATTTTGATATTGATTTTACTAATTTTTGATTCATAAAATCTTTACTTAATACTTTGATAAAATCAACATTACACTTATCAATAAACATGATTTTATTATAATCAGACAGAGCAACACCAACCTTAAAATTTTTTTTTGCTTCAAAAAAAAAAAATTTATATATGTTATCTTTTAAAAAAAATTTTTTTTGTACATTATAAAATTTCTCTTCTCTTATTTGGATGGTTACAGCTTTAATATTACTTTTTTTTAAACCCAGCAGGTAGTTACTCAAATTTTTTTTTAATCCTAAGTGATTAAGTCCAATTTCAGCTATCAACATATTTTTTTTTAAGAAGTAATGTGCTTTATACTTTTAAACTGGATTTTTAAATTTTGCAAATTTAACTCTTCCATTTAAATGTTTTTTAAAATCAAATTTATTGTGATGAAAAATATTTGATATTTTTTTGAAAACTTTTGAGCAAGCATTTTTGTATTTTTTAATTTGTGCGTCAGTATGGGAAATCATCAAATAACATTGGCCATGTGCTAAAAAACCTTCTTTTAACATTTCTTGGGTGAAATAAGTAATCATCTCATCTGAATGTTTGCTACTAAAAGAAAATGTGGGAAGCGAGTCTATGCCTCTTATTAATATGGGAAGACTATTTTCTTTTCCTAAATCTGTCCAAATTTTTTTAATTTTTTTTCCCTTTAGTATTAATTTTCTTGCAACATCATTTTTTTTCATAAAATTTATTGTTGCTATGGCTGCAGCAAAACCAATATTTTCTGTCCAATAAGCACTTGAAATAAAACTATCTATTGCAGATTTCATAACATTTTTTTTTCCTATGATTGCTCCTAGCGGATAACCATTTGTTGTACCTTTGGAGAATACCGCTATATCAGGTTTTACTCCTAATATTTTATGATAACCTCCTAGAGTGTAATGCCATCCCAAAGTAATCTCATCAAATATTAAAGGAATATTATATCTTGAGCAATATTTACGAATAGTTTTAACAAACTTTAAGTCACAATGCATGGTTCTAGCTGGTTCTAAGATTACACAACTTAAAGTTTTTAAATATTTTTTAAACTTTATTTTAAAATCTTTTTCATTATTAAATTCAAATGGAATAGTTAATCCTCCTAGTGATTTAGGAACACCTGATGACGATATACCAGGTAAAAGATGTTCATTTAATTTGTTAGTATTTTTTAAGTTTGCAGAAATATACCAATCAGACCAGCCATGATATCCACAGAACAATACTTTGTCCTTTTTTTTATAAGTTCTTGCTATTCTTACTGCAACTGACATTGCCTCCCCACCTGACTTAGTAAATCTTACCATATCTGCCCAAGGATGTGTTTCGATGAACAATTTTGCACAATCATACTCCAGGTATGAATTTAATGTTGTTGTATTTCCTTTTTTTATCGCCCTGATTACACTTTTATTTACAATAGGATTTGCATATCCAAGAGGACACATTCCAACTGAACAATTGGTAAAGTCATATAATTTAACATCATCATAAGTAACTACCTCAGAACCTTTTGCAGATTTATAATAGCTTGGCCATTGATCTGGAAGAAATATTTCAGGTCTTTTTGATAAAAGTTGTACACCACCTGGAATTATAGATGAGGCTTTTTTATAGAGAGCAATTCCTTTTTTAAATTTTTTCTTCATAATTTTTTTTTAAATATAGAAAATATTTTTTCTGCTAAAATTAAGTCAAATTTACTATCTATTTCAATAGACTTCCAAGAATCAAAGTAGATTGGTTTTGTTTTATGATTAAGGAACTGTTTATTTTTAATATAATTTTCTACTTTTGCAATATATATACTTCCATCTAAATAAACCATCTTAGACATATCTTGTCTTCTAACATCATTTTCAAACTTTTTAAAAACTGGACTGATCATTTTATTTTTAATATTAAAAATATTGGATAAATGAATTTTATCAAATTTGCTTACACTTACTAAATTTTCTATTTTTTCATAATTTTTAACAAATAGCTTTATAGACCTTAGAATATCTTTGGCGGTTGTAAAAGGTGAAGTTGGCTCTAAAAATATAAAAAAATCGAATTTTTCTCCCTGATTTATTAAAAAATTTAATGCATGAATTATAACATCTGACGATTTAGCTCTATCTGTAGAAAGATTTTTAGGTCTTAGAAATGGGGAGCAAACATTCTTATTAATTGCAATCTTTTGTATTTTAAGAGAGTCTGTTGTTAATAAAATTTTATCAACTATATCTACTTTTTTAGAAGCATCAATAACCCATTCTATCAATCTTTTATTACCTAACTTGAGAAGATGTTTATTTTTTAATCCTTTACTACCTTTTCTAGCAGGAATTATTATTAAAATTTTTTTTTTTTTATACATCTACCAAATAGTATAATCTTTGAGTTCTTTATTTATGTATTTCATCTCTTTTAATGAAAGAATTTTTTTAGCTTTATAAACATTTTTTCTTGATTGTGTAAAATCAAATGTATTATTTATATCTTTCTTTATCTTTAAAAAACTTTCAATCTTTTTAATACTTTTTTTATCATCTAGAACAAATGATTCAAAATTAATTTTCAAAATTAAATTAGATTTCTTAAAATTAATTTTTTTCATTATCCACTTGTACCACTCAATAAAAATTTTAAGGTCATACCCTGGGAACCCAAAAGATTTTCTTCTTTTCATGCTAGCAAAAACAGATTTAGGGTCTCTAATAACTATAATAATTTTCCTGTTTCCATAAAAGATTGACGATTCCAATGGTTGTAAAATATTAACCGCTTGATCTATGAGTATGTTTTTTTTTGTTTTTTTACTATGAATATTATTTAATAAGATTTTATCTAACAATATTTTAGAATGATTAATAAATAAATTTTCATCTTTAGGAATTATTACCTTTAAAGGTCTAGAATTTTTGAGTGAACCATTTACTTTATCATTAAGAAATATTTTTGTTTTATCAATTTTATTAAGTTTCATTCGATAGAATTGAGGATTTGCAAAATACTCGAGTTCAGTAATATCTTTAATAAAACTGTTAATTATACCTTCATAACCCTTTGAGCATAATTTGATTTTCTTATTGTGTGACTGTACTTTTAGATTTGCTAATCTTTTATTATATTTTAAAAATCTTTTTATTGCTATGGAACTGCCATACAAACTATAATTTTTATAACACTCAAGGTAAAGATTATATAGTCCATCTGGGTCGCCAACCATTCTAAATTCTTCATTATTAAATGGAGATACAAAATCATCTCTTAAACTTAAATATTCAAAAACCGCACCACCTCCACTATTTCCAGGTGACAGAATTAAAGTTTTTAGATTATTCATTTTGCTAATTTAAATTATTTGCTTTTAATAATTGATCCTTATTACCAACATCAATCCAATTTTCATAAATAGGAAATGATAAAATCTTACAATTATTTTTAATTGAAATATTTATCAATTCATTCATCATCAAATGTTTGTTAGTTTCAGTAAGTTTAAGAATTTTTTTACTCAAAACGTAAACACCTGCGTTAATGATTGAATTTGATATTGGTTTTTCAATTATTTTTAAAACTTTTTTGCCTTCTAAATAAATTTCGCCATAAGGCATTTCAAAAATTTGATTTCTTACACATATAGTTAAATCAGATTTGTTTTTAATATGAAAATTAAGTAATCTTTTATAATTTATATTAGAAATTAAATCTGAATTTGTAAGTATCAAAGGGAATTTGAATTCATTTTTATTTACAAGAGATAGTGACCCAGCTGTTCCCAAAAATTTTTTTTCACTTATAAACTTTATTTTAACATTTAAATTTTTTCTTTTTTTTAAATAATTTTTAATCTTTGACCCTAAATAATTAATTGAGATTTTAAAATTATAAAAGCCTTGCTTTTTAAAATTTTCAATTATTCTTTCTATGATTGGTATATTGTCTATTTTCAATAGTGGTTTTGGTGTGAATTTTGTTAAAGGATACAATCTAAGTCCCTTTCCACCTGCCATTAAAAATATTGAATTATCAAGTTTTTCTATAACATGATCATTTTTAACTATGTAAAATAATATTTTTTTTGATTTATCAATTACAGGAATACAAAAAATCTTTAATGTAAAATAATCTTTGTATTGATAATCATTGTTAATATTCTTATAAAAAAATTTTACTTTTTTGTTCATTACATCAATGACCTTTAAGTTAATACTTTTTTTTTTAAAAGGACTCTCCTAATATCACCATCAGTTATAGATCCTATTAATTTGTTAGCATCATCTATAACAAATATAATTTTTATTTTTGATAAATTAATTTTTTCAATTGCTTTGGTGATACTTTCATTTTTATTCACTTGTAAATCTTTTATTTTTTTTTTTAGTAGGTACATTTTTTTTTAGTAAAAGATTTATTATTAAATATTTTAAGTATTTTTTTATCAAGATTAATAAAATTATTGGTTAACTTATATGGATTTTTAATCATTTTATTTTTTAAACTTAAATTATTTTGAATTTTTTTTGTTATTTGTTTTGACACTGCCATTACATTGAAAACATTATTTGGTTTTAGCCTTGATTTTTGTCTTTCACCAATATTAATTGCAGGTGATTTAAAAATAACAGCTTCCTTTATTCCGCTAGAAGAATTTCCAACGCAAGCACCATTATTTGATTTGCCTATATAATATAAAATTTGATGATAATTTTCTCTTCCTAAATGTTTATAAACTTTTATGTTTTTAAATTTATTTTTCAAAAATTTAATTTTATTAATTATTTTTTGATATCCAGGATCAAAATTTGGATAAGTTAAAATTATTTGGTATCCTAGTTTATTTAAATTTTCTAAAGATTTGAAACTTTCATTTAATTCTTTTAAAAATTGATTTTTTTCTAATATCAATGGGTGTAATGTAAATAAGATTACTGGATTAGTGGAGTTTAAATTATATTTAGATTGAATTTTTGCATAATTAAAGTTTTTTAAATTAATATTATTTAAAGCTGAATACCCAACATTGATACATCTCCATTTTTCCTCTCCCATTTTAATTATTCTTTTATATGAGAAATGATTAGAGGTAATATGAAGGTTAGAAATCTTTGTTATCGCATGCCGTATGTTATCATCTAGTGCACCACCCTCTGTGATGTCTCCCCCTTCATAATGAATAATAGGAATTTTTCTCAAATATGAAGTGATAGCAAAAGCAAAAGTTTCAAATCTATCAGATGATAAAAAAACTAAATCTGTTTTTGATTTATCTAAAGCTATATTTATCTTTTTTTGTATCTCATTAAAATATCTTGCGGTTCCCAATAAATTATTTGTTTTTATAGGAATTTTAATTTTAGCTAAGATTTTAATCTTATCTTTTTTAATTTCATTAAAAGTATTTCCAAATTTTTTTTCTAAATGAGATCCTGCAACAATTAAATTAATATTAAATTTTTTATTAGCTGATAATTTTTTAATAAATGGATATATTAAACCATATTCAGCTCTATTTGCTGAAAAAAATGTAATATTAATTCTTTTATTTTTTTGCATTTTTTAAATGATTTTTTTTAAGCTGTGTATTTTTTTTAATATCTTTATGAATTTTTCTACCTATTAACTTTTCATAATATTCTGCTTTAAAATCACCAGTACCAGGTCTTCTAACCCAAATATTTTTTTTTGATAGTATTGTTCCGGCTTTAATATTTTCATTACTTACTACAGATGCAAATGCAAAATTCGCAGTATTTTTTTCATCTTGAACAGGTTTTACTTTTCCTGGCAGGGACTTGTGTATTTCTCTTGAACCTATTATTAAATCTCTTAATTGATTTTTGTCAATTGAAGCAGATATATCTGGTCCTTTTCTTTTTTTGCTATCTATAAAGTGTTTTTCAATAATTGAAACACCCTTTCCTAGTGCAGCAAAACTAGTATAATTTTCTCCTGTATGGTCTGACAATCCCACTACCGCTTTTGGAAACGTTTTTTTTATTTCATCAATTGCATTTAATCTTATTAATTTTGTAGGGGTTGGGTATAAATTGGTACAATGTAAAAGAGCATATGAAATCTTATGACTCTCAATTATTTTCACAGCTTTCTTGATTCTTTTAATGTCATTCATGCCAGTACTTAAAATTATAGGTTTATTAAATTTACAAATGTGCTCTACAAGAGGGTAATTGTTACATTCTCCTGAGCCAATTTTATAAGCAGGAACATTCATTTTATTAAGCCTATTTGCAGCTTCTCTTGAAAATGGAGTACTTAAGAATGTCATCCCTAATTTATGAACATAATTTTGAAAATTTTTTTCTTGTTCATATGAAATTGATGAATTCGAAATTATATCATAAATATTTTCATTGGTATGCACTGGAATAATCTTTTTTGCTTCAATACTCATTTCATCATCAGGTATATGGGTTTGATGTTTGATGATTTCTGCACCACAACTTTGGGCTATTTTAATTAATTCTTTAGCTAATTTAATTTTTCCATTATGATTAATTCCAATTTCTACAATTATTATAGGTAAATATTTTTCACCAATTAATCTCTTACCTATTTTTAAAAAAGGCTTACATTTCATCAATTAAATATGATAATTTGAGGAATTTTTATAAAATGATAAATTTTTTGGTTCATTGAACCAGTCGTATGTTTCAACAAGAGCTTTTTTAAAACCTTGATGACCGCTATATTTTGGTTTCCAGTTAATTTTTTTTTTAATTTTGTTATTAGAGCCAATTAGTTTAAAAACCTCACTCGTTCTCATTCTTTCTATACTAGTTTTGATGATAAATTTTTTGGATAGATGTTTTTCTAAAATCTTAATCAAATCTTTTATTTCAACACTATTTTGTGTGGCTATATTAAAAACTTGTCCATCAGTATTTCTAGATATCAATAACTTAGTAAGAGCCTCAACATTATCTTTAACATATAAAAAGTCTCTACTTGTTTTTAAATTTCCCACTTTTAATTGATTATTTTTATTTTGTGAAACTATTTGAGTGATAATTGTAGGAATAACTGCTCTTGTTGATTGTCTGGGTCCGAACGTATTAAATGGCCTTGCTACTGTAACTGGAAGACCAAAATCTTTAAACATACTTAAGCTCAAATGATCTGCAGCAATTTTTGATGCTGCATAAGGAGACTCGGCAGATAAAATATCACTTTCTTTTAAAATTCTTTTTTTTTCGCTTAATATATTTCCATAAACTTCACTTGAAGAAATTTGAATAATTTTTTTTATTTTTTTTCTTCTTTTTCTACATGCTCTAAATAAGTTTAAAACACCATAAATATTTGTATCAATAAAACTTTGTGGGTTCTTAAATGAATAAGGTACAGATATCATTGCTGCCAAATTAATAACAGCATCACAGTTATTTAAGGCTTGATCAATTGAATCTGGATCTCTGATATCTCCAAAGATAATCTCAAGATTTTTTTTATTATTTTGATTAATATGCTCCAACCAGTTGATATTACTAGACGAATTATATCTAACAAAAGCTTTTACTTTAAAATTTTTTTTGAGTAAATTTTCAACGAGATGTGATCCTATGAATCCAGAGGCTCCTGTTACCAGCACATTTCTTATTTTTGACATAAATTTAAGGCTAATTTATACACAATATTTGATTTAAATATATATATATATATTGTTAAATTAATTTTAATCAAATCTTAATTGAGCAATTCTATAGAAATAAATTATGAAATTTAACCCTAAAATTAAAAATATTAAACGTGAAAAACTAATTCAATATTTTATTAAACATAAAATTTTTAAAAATAAAAATTTTTTGAAAAAAATAGAAAAAATAAATAATCCTTTTTCAGATGAACATATTTCAAAAAAAAATATAGAGCAATTTGGCCCTGAGTTGTTTGATTTATATAGGTTACACCAAATAATTTTGAAATATAAAAGAACCACCGTGCTTGAATTTGGTATTGGATGGTCTACAAAAGTGTTTGCGAATGCTTTACTAATAAATAAAAAAAAATACTCCAAAAAAGTTAAAAGTTTAAGATTTAATAATCCTTTTCAAATACATGCAGTAGATAATTTTAAAAAATATATTTCTGAAACTAAAAAAAAGCTAAGTTCAAATGAAAAAAAAGTTACTTTCATCAAATTTTCAGAAGTTAAAATGTGTCAATACAATGGAATAATATCAACCGAATACAACAAGCTTCCAAGAATAAATCCTGATTTAATTTATCTTGATGGCCCAAGTTTATTTAATGTTAAAGGATCAATTAATAATATTTCAACAGCACACAAAGATTATATGCCAATGTCTTGTGACATACTTAAGATTGAATATTTTTTAAGACCTGGAACAATTATAGTTATTGATGGAAGAACTTCTAATTATAGATTTCTCAAAAATAATCTTCAAAGAAAATGGAAATCATTTGACGACTATGAGCACGATCAATATTTTTTAATACTTGATGAAGCTCCACTTGGTAATCTTAATGCTGAACAAAATAAATTTTATTTTAATTAATAATATATTACAAATCCATGAAATTTAATACGAAAGGTAAAACGCTTATTAACTTAAAAATAAAAAGTGCTCGTATTCCAAAATCTTTTGTATTCACAGTAAAACAATTTGGAATAAACCAAAAAAAAATAATACAAATAATACAAAAAAAATTTAACAAAAAAATTATTATTAGATCTTCTACTATTCATGAAGATGGAAACAGTAAATCATTCGCTGGTTTTTTTGAAAGTGTATTAAATTTGAACTCACAAAATTATAGTGAAGTTTTAAATGGTATAAATAAAGTCAAGGCGTCTTATAAAAAATATCGTAATAGTAAAAATGAAATTTTAATACAAGATATGTTAAATAACGTGGATATTTCTGGTGTCATAACAACTTGTGATTTAAAAAATCACTCTCCTTATTACATAATAAACTTTGTAAAAGGAAATGATACAACGGCTGTTACATCGGGGAAAAAAAATTCAGAAAATTTTATTTTTTTTAGAAAAACAAAGCCAGGGCCAAAAAATAAGGTTTTTAATCGTTTGATTATACTTGCAAAGGAATTAGAAAAAAAATTTGATAATGAATTTTTAGATATTGAGTTCGCTGTCAAAAAAAAACAATTATATCTACTCCAAGTAAGACCCATAGCAAATAAATTTATTTTGGAAGATAATAATAATAAAGCTTACGCAGCTGCTTTAAAAAAATTAGAAAAAAAAATTAAAAAATTACAAACACAAAATATAAATTTGATGGGAAAAACTACATACTTTGGTGTTATGCCTGATTGGAATCCTGCTGAAATTATAGGAACAAAACCAAAACCTCTTGCACTATCTTTATATAAAGAGTTGATTACCGACTATGTTTGGGCTTTGAATAGGAAGAACTTAGGATTCAGGGATATGACTTCAAATTACTTGATGACTAGTTTTTTTGGTACGCCATTTGTAGATGTAAGAGTGGATTTTAACTCATGGATCCCAAATCAATTAAATAAAAATTTAGCAAATAAACTCACAAATTATTATTTAGGCCAATTTAAAAAAAATAATTCAGCACATGACAAAGTTGAATTTGAGATATTATTTACATGTTACACGCCATCATCAGACAAAAAACTTTTAAAATTAAGAAAATTTGGTTTTACCAGTGCTGAAATTTTAAGAATTTCTAAAAGTCTTAAATTTATTAACAAACAAGCTTTAAAACAGTTTCCTGTATATTTAAAAAATATCAATACCTTAAAATCAAAACAAGAGAGTCTTATTAAATCCAAAATGTATGAAATTGATAAAATTAACTGGTTAGTGGAAGACTGCAAAAGATATGGCACATATTCTTTTGCAGGCCTTGCAAGATGTGGTTTTATAGCTATTGAACTGTTAAATTCATTTGTGGATAAAAAAATTATTACTGAATATCAAAAATCAAAATTTCTTGAAAGTATAAATACCATTACCACTGAAATGCTTTTAGATAAAAATAAATTGTCAAAAAATAATTTTATAAAAAAATTTGGTCATTTAAGACCTGATACATATGAAATTACATCTAGAAATTATGAAGATGGTTATAATCTTTATTTTAAAAATAATAAAAATAATAAAAGTAATATAAATAATACAAAATTTTTTTTTAATAAACTTCAAAAAAATAAAATAAACAATTTTCTAATTAAAAATGATTTAAATATCAATTTCTCTAATTTTATTAATTTTATAAAAGAAAGTATAAGAAATAGAGAATATGCAAAATATATTTTTACAAAAAGTGTTGATCTAATATTTAGAGAATTAAAAAAAATAGCTAAAAGAACGAAAAATAGTATAGATGATATTAGTTATATTGATATAAAACATGTCCTTAGTCTGTACTACAATCTAGATAACAGTAACATGTCTGATAAAATTAGACAGATAAGTAATGAAAACAAAGAAATATATAAATTTAATTTAAAGGTAATGTTGCCAGAAATTTTATGTAACTATAAAGATATTTATTCATATAGCGAGAATATTAATAAGATTAATTTTGTAGGGAATAAAACAGTAACTTTGAATACTATTTTTTATAAAAAAGAAATTAAAAGTAAATTAAAAAACAAAATTGTATGCATTGAAAGTGCTGATCCTGGGTATGATTTTATTTTCAATGAAAATATTGGTGGATTAATAACAAAGTTTGGAGGGGCAAATTCCCATATGGCTATAAGGTGTGCTGAACTAGGATTGCCTGCTGCTATAGGTGTTGGTAATCTTTTATTTAGCAAGATAACTAGTGCAAAAATTGTTTATCTAAATCCATCATCAAACAAAATTGATATTATAAAATGAAAATTTTGTTAGTTCCTAAAGTCATAATTAGACATAAAAATCAAATTGAATTTTCTATTGAAGAAAATTTAATATTATTTCTAAAAAAAACTTTCAAAAATTGTTTGATTGAAATTACGCATGATTTAAGTCTTAAAAAAAAAGTTGATTTAATTATCTTATCTGGAGGAAACACAATTAAAAAATACTCAAATAAAATTGAAGATTTAATTAGAAATAAATACGATAATTTTTATTTTAAAAATTCAATTAAGTTTAACATACCTTTAATTGGTATTTGTCACGGTGCACAATTTATTGCTCATAAAAATAATTTAAAGTTTAAAAAAGATAAAAAGCATGTTAATTTTTCACACAATATTTTAAGCTCGAATAAAAAATTAACAGGAAAAATTAAAAGCGTTATTTGCTACCATAATTACAAAATCGTTACCAACAACAAAAATATTGCTGTTATAGCACATGCAAAAGATAACAGTGTTGAGTCTTTTTGGGTAAAGAAAAAAAAGATAGCGGGTATAATTTGGCATCCAGAAAGGTCCAAAAAAGAAATTATTTATCAAATTAATTTTTTCAAAAAAATTTATGCATCTATTAATTCTAGCTTCAGGTAGGGGTTCTCGATTAAAAAAAGCTACATCAAAACATCCAAAGTGTTTTGTTAAAGTAAAACAAAAAAAAATAATTGATTATATCGCAGAGAATTTTTATAAATTTGAGGATATAATCATAGCCACTGGATACAAATCTAGTCTTTTAAAAAAAAAATTTCCTCAAGCAAAATTTGCACATAACAAATATTATCTTACTACTAATATGGTTTATTCCATGTTTTGCTCATCAAGCTTGATTAAAAAAGATGTAATAGTTTCTTACTCAGATATAATTTTTGATCCTCTAATTATAAACAAAATGATTAATTTTAAACCAACTCACATGCCACTTTTTAAAAATTGGGAAAAATATTGGAAAAAAAGAATGAAAACCAAAGATATAAATTTTGATGCTGAAAACTTAATAACTAAAAAAAATAAAATATTATCTATAGGAGAAAAAATTTTAGATAAACGACCCAGACTTCAGTTTATGGGTTTAATAAGATTGAAATATAATGATTTTTTTAAGTTAAAAAAATTTTTTAATAAAATAAATAAGCCTAAAATAGACATGACGAGCTTTATTAATCTTGCAATAAATAACAAAGTTATTTCAATGAACTTTTTTGAAACTAGTAAATTTTGGTTTGAAATAGATAATCAAATAGATAAAAAAGTTGCAGAGAAAATGCTTAAGAAAATTAAATTTAAATAACCTAGCTTGTAATATTAAAAAAAAGAAAAATTTTTTTTTTTAATATCTTGAATCACTTTATTTATATGATTTAAAAAAACTTTTTTATCTTTATTATTTTCCAGATATAAATCAGAGGTCTTTGGTTCTTTAAAAGGTAAATCCACTCCTACAACATTTTTAATTTTTTTGTTTATAGCCTTACTATAAAGTTTTTTATAATCTCTCTTCAATAGACTTTTTAGAGAGGCAGAAATATAAATTTCATAATAATTTTTAACATTTTTTCTCATCCATTTTCTAAATTTAATATTTGTCAAATTTGCAGAAATTATAATATTTACTTTTTGTTCAGATAAACTTTTTACAAGTCTAGTTAATCTAATTGCATTAATATCTCTGTCTTTAAGGGTGTAATTTATATCATTTTGGAATATTTTGCGGAACTGATCTCCGTCAAAAAAAATTGTGGATGGATTTTTTTTCTTAACTTTTGAAAACAATACTTTGCCCAAAGTAGATTTACCTGTGCCAGATATTCCAGTTATCCAAATAACCATTGATTAATAATTAATATTAATTAACTTTCTTACAAATATATAGAGGCGATCGTTTAATTATTTCAAAGCACCCTTTGTTATCTATCTCTTGCTTGGCAATCTTTGAATATTCTTCGTAAAAAGTATCTTTTAATGTAATATTTCTTGGTTCTACTCCTGATGCCACATAGTTCATCAATATTTCTAAGTCTGTAACCTTTAGTTTTTCAAGTTCGAGTTTTTTATCTACAGTGAAGTGTTTCCCCAGCATTTTGTCTGCTATTTCTTCTGTAAATGTATCTATTATTCTGTCTGTTGGGAAGTTCGAGTCAAGTTTTCTCCCAATTTCATAAACATTTAACATGTGTTTTTCACTATTTGTAGTTATGCTTACAAATGATTCTTTTGTATCATTAAGACAACTGGACAAATTTTGCAACGCTAAATCTTTATTTTCTGCATGATAAACAGCGTTATGACAAAATACTATATCAAATTTTCCATAATATTTTTCTAATTTTTCGATATCAGCAATCTCGTAGTTAATATTAAATGAATAATCTTTTAAACTTAATTTTGATTTTTCTAACATTGAGTCTGCAAAATCAGTCATTGTTAAATCAATTTCAAAATTTTTAAATTTTTCAAAATTTTGCTTCCAAAAAACACCTGTTCCACACGCAACGTCTAAAATTTTAATTTTTTTGTTTTTAAAATTATCCAAATCATACTGATCAAACAGCCATTGGTGAAAAGATTTTTTGTTTTCAGTAAAAGAATGTATTTTTATTCTTGCCTCTAAATACTTAGTTGTTTTGTATTGCTTGTCTTTTAAATAATCTTTATTAATTTGTTCAGCCATGATTATTTTACATAGAATAAATTATCAATATTTGCAACATCTCTTTTAAAACCTGTTGCATTTTTATTTTTGTCAAATTCAAGAATATACATATCTGGCATAGATATTTGCTTCCACAAATCAAAGCTAAATTTTAAATTAAAGAAATGTTTCAATATAATGCCTATTAAGTTTCCATGTGTTACCAAAATTATATTTTTATTTTTATCTTTAAACTCAGAAAAAACTTTTTTCATAAATGGTTCAAGCTTATTAAAACATTCTTTCTGGGACTCACCATTATCAACCTTAAATTCTATATTGCCCCACATTCTTTCAATAATTTGATGCTTTGTTAAATCTGGCGATTTACCAATATTTATCTCTTTAAGAGCGTTTTCTGAGAAAATTTTTATAGATGAGTTTTCTTTTACTAAAGGTTCGAGTGAGTCCATGGCTCTTTTAAATGGACTTGAGTAAATAATGGTTGAGCTGTCAACTTTTTGTAGAATTTTTTTTGATAACGATTTAGATTGGCTCAAGCCATCATCATCTAATTTTCTTTCATGGTCATCTCCTTCCATGGAAGATTTACAATGTCTACAAATTATAAAATTATTCATAATTATTTTTTTGATCTTTATCTTTATTTTTATCTTTATCTTTTTTGAAAATTTTTTTCAGTGCATAAATCAAGCCAATTGAGCTATTAGTACTGGTCAGCTACACGCATTACTGCGCTTCCACATCCAGCCTATCAACGTGGTGGTCTACCACGGCTCTATAGGAAGAACTAG
>Ga0213861_10000238_pt1 | contig 46365 bp, 45 predicted proteins | sample PICome_4_FD_160110 | JGI IMG/M metagenome (GOLD analysis project Ga0213861, IMG submission 160110) | Coastal seawater microbial communities near Pivers Island, North Carolina, United States - PICO131 | ecosystem: Environmental > Aquatic > Marine > Coastal | place: USA: North Carolina... | reverse complement strand
GCGCCACCCGGGTAATCCCGTAGGACCCGAGGTGTGGGCGCAAAGATTGCTGAAGTTCGCCAGCGGCGACGGTTCGCCGGCCGGACTCCGTTTTAATCCCGCCAGGCACCGGCGGGTCATCACCATCCAAGATCGCGCTGAGATCAATTTTGATCATAACTACCGCAAGTCAGAATGGGTCGCCTCGGTCGAGGCGGATCGCCTTGGGTTGACGTCCCCCACCGAACCCCGAATATCGATGCGTGAGGGACACCAACCGCAAACGAGATTCAGCCCGCGGCGCCCGCAACGGCTGCTGGGACCGCTGCCGGGGCAGCCGTGGTAATAATCGTTTTAGTTTGAGGCGGGTTTCCTGCGCCAGCGACGTCAGCCAGGTCACTATGCCGGCTGTTAATCTCGTCATGCGTCGGGACTTCAAGGCCGGCAGCCCTGAGATGCCCTGCCCTCTCCTCAGCCGACGACGACGCCATTACCTTGTTCCGTAGCTCCTCATTTGTTGACAGAGCCGCCACGGTTGCATTGTATTTGTCACTCATTGAATTCTCCATTCATCTTAGGATTTCGATCCTAACTCATCTCCTCGGAGACGAGCAAAACGACCCCACCCACCGAATTTAAGGGATTATGGCGAACCTAAGTCTGCAGATAACCAAGGAGATAGGTTTATGAGCGCACCTCGCGGAATTGAAATTGTCGAAAACGCCTTCGTTCAAAACGATGAAATGGTGCGGCATTTAGACGCTCTCGATCATTGGGAGGCATCAAGGATTGGCAAAAACCCAGGCATCTCCGATCTTCGAACCAGCAGCACATGCACGACCCCTATTGAACCAGGTGCCACGTCATCTCTATTTGACGATCTCCGGCGAAATGTAGTTCAATTATTTAAGAACTATTCGTTCACGTACAATGTCAACCTCACCTCATTTGAGCCGACTACTTTTAATCGGTACAAAATTCACGAGAAATTCAGTTCTCATGCCGATTATTTTGAAGGATCAAACCGAGTTGTCTCAGCGGTTCTGTTTTTGAATGACGTAGGAGAGGGAGGAGAACTCCTGTTCACTTTCTTTGACTACACGATTCGGCCAGTTGCTGGTCGTGCAGTTATTTTCCCGTCCAATTACTTGTTCGCTCACGAGGCCCTGCCGCCTAGAAGTGAGGCGAAATACAGTGCAGCCTTCTGGGCCCGAGGATAGTGATCTGAATCTACAAATCGCACGAGCACCAAACTTTGAGACCGCTAGATGGGCACCAATTTGCATTTATTAAATTCGTTCTGGCTCAGATCATTCCTCTATTTAGCGATCCATTCTGAATCGAGTTTGACAGGCGATATTTTACTCATCTTGACTTGCCTAGGACACTGAATGACCTCTTCGTCTTCTGATACAAAAGGACAACTGACTCGTCTCTTTTTCCTAGTCTTCTGCGTTGCCCACAATCCGACCGCACGAGTCTCCAATCGCCAACGTGGACGAGCAGCCGAAGCGAGGAATAGCGCTCAGCGCAAAGTGTTCGGTCGAGCAGACCACTCCGACAAAGGCACTGCCCATGTCGCTAGTAGCGGTTTCTGAACGCGAGCATGTCAGAGTTACAGCCATGGCATGGGACTTCTCTACCGAACCTGAATTCCAAACCAAGCTGGACTGGATCCAACAATTCTGCGACGAGAAAGTCGAGCCTTTGCACCGTGTCTTCCCTCACGCTGTGCGCTGGCCGAATGATGCGGTCAAAAGCTACGTGCGCGAGCTCCAGCAAGAAGTCAAAGACCAAGGCCTGTGGGCGCTCTTCCTTGACGAAGACCTTGGCGGCCCCGGATTCGGACAGCTCAAGCTCGCACTCGTCAACGAGATTCTTGGTAAATATCCTGCAGCCCCACAGCTATTCGGTGCGGCGGCACCCGACACAGGCAACATGGAGATGTTGGCTGCCTACGGCACCGACGAACAGAAGCAACGATGGTTAACCCCATTGATCAACCAAGAAATGTTCTCCGCATACTCAATGACAGAGCCCCAAGGTGGCTCTGATCCGAACCTGTTCAAGACGACCGCAGTACAAGATGGCGATGAGTGGGTCATCAACGGCGAAAAGTGGTTCACCAGCGCTGGGCGCGTGGCCGACATCCTCTTCGTCATGTGTACAAACGGGATGTACGTTGTCCCCCGCGATACTCCAGGCGTCGAGATCATGCCCGAGCCTCGTAACCACAACCACATCAAATACCACGACGTCCGCATCCCCGCCGACCATCTCCTTGGTCCGAAAGATGGCGCAAAAGTACTCGCCCAACGTCGCCTCGGCGGTGGCCGTATCCACCATGCGATGCGGACCATCGCGCAGTGCACCTTGGCATTCGACATGATGTGCGAGCGGGCGCTATCGCGTGAGTCACATGGCTCGATCATCGGCGATCACCAGATGGTCCAACAGAAGATTGCAGAATCGTACGCGAAGCTACGCATGCTCCGACTCTTTGTATTGGAGACGGCGTGGAAAATTGACCAGAGCTCGACGCAAGAAGCGCGTACTGACATCGCTGCCGTCAAGTTCACCATGGCCCGGGTGCTCCGAGAGATCTCATTCGACGCACTCCACATTCACGGCTCGCTTGGAACCACCGACCTCACGCCGTTGCAGGAGATGTACGCCGGGTCACCCACGATGGGCCTGGCTGACGGTGCAGATGAAGTGCACAAAGCAACCGTCGCTCGTCGTCTCCTCAAGGAGTACCGGCCTCACGAGGGAAACTTCCCTCGTGAGTACATCCCGTACAAGGTCGAGGCTGCCTGGGCGAAGATGCAACCAGTTTTGGAAGCGAACCCCGACCTCAAATCAGCGGCGGAGTACTACAAACAGCGCCAATCAGGCCGTCGATGACGGCCAGCGCAAGATCAACGCCGCTGAGGCAGTCGTTGGAGACGGCTCTGCTCAGCGTCTGAGAACGCTCAACAGGCCGGTGCTGTAATTCGCCTCGAATCGCTCCTGCCAATGGCGTTGACATTGAGTGGCCGTCCAAGAAGTTCGAGTTGCCCGGGAAAGTAATCCGGAACGCAATAATTCAGGCGGCGTTACCGAGCGCAGAGCGCTGTGTGAATACGATTCGCTGTAGTCCTTTAGCGAACTGAGAACGTCCCATATACCCGTTGAGACATTCCGACGTCAACGGCGTGAGTTGCGAGACGAGGCGCGGCCCGATGAATGTGCTGACCGCCAGGGCTGACTCCAACCGCCACCAAATCACTCCGACGCCGCGGTCTGAGCCAGAAAGACCCCACTGTCCCACACGTCGGTGCGTTTCGAAATCAATCCATCTTCGACTACAAACCACATAACTCCCGGAATCTCGATCTCAACGCCTGCGTACGTCGCTCGAAAGCAGTAGCGCACAACTACGTCAACGACCAGCCCGGTGGCTTGCTCAACAACTGCCTGCACCTCGTAGCTGCGACCCGCAAAGTCCGCCAAGAAGCCCGGTAGCCGGCTCCGATACTCGTCTCTTCCGATGCAGCTTGACGCAATAGAACTGAGGTGTTCGTTGTGGAACCCCGGCGCGACAAAACCTGCAATCTCATCGGGATCGCCATGCACAAACGCGCCGAGGTATTCCTGCACGACACCGGAGGCTGTTCTCATACTCGGTCAAGATAAACGCTGCGACCCGCCTAGCCGTACCAAGCCCCATATTGTGTTCCTATGCACGTCATCCGGGGCACCGTCATCACGATGAATCCTGGCCGCGAAATCATTACTGACGGCGCAATCGGAATCGACGGCACCACGATCACGCATGTCGACACCTTCTCTGTTGTCAAATCGAAGCTTCCAAATGCGCCGGTCAGCGGAACCGCCACCGATCTACTGCTCCCCGGATACATCAACGGGCATCAACACCTCACTGGTGACCGGCTGATCCAATCATCGATCCCTGACGACCTGGCACCCGGTGAGGCGATCTTCACCTGGGTCATACCCGTCCACGCCGAACACACCGGTGACGACGACGAACTCTCTGCAACATTGACGCTCGCCGAGTCCTTATCCAACGGCATCACGACCACATTTGAAGCCGGCACCGTTGCACACCCAGACCGCATCGCTCAGGCGGCCGAGCGCGTCGGTGCCCGACTCACAATCGGCACATGGGGATGGGACATTGAGCACGGCCCTTTCACGGGTTCAGTCGACGAAGTGATCGGACGTCAGACTGCAGCGCTTGACCTCGCCACCGGTCCCCTCGTCTCAAGCTGGGTGAGCCTCGTCGGCCACGACCTCATGTCAGACGAACTTGTCATCGCCGCCACAGCGCTCGCACGCGAACGAAACGTCGGCATGACTTTTCATCTGTCGCCGAGCACTAGCGATGCCGAGAGCTACCTCGCCCGAACAGGAACACGGCCCGTCGTACACCTCGACTCACTCGGCGTACTCGGTCCTCATCTCACCATCGCCCACGCTGTGCACATCAATACTGAGGAAGTCGACCTTCTCGTCGACAGCCGCACTTCGGTGGTGTCATGTCCGTGGGCGTATATTCGGCTCGGGCAAGGACTCTCCCGCGAATTTCGACACCTCGACCTGTGGCAACGAGACGGCCGGCTTGCGCTCGGCTGCGATTCGGAGAACGCCGGCGACATGGTCGACGGAGTGCGAGCCGCAGCACTGTTCGCTGGTTTGGCGAAAGAACGCGATCTTGATCCCACGGTATTCGGCGCCCACGACGCACTCGAGCTCCTCACGATCCGAGGAGCGCAAGCACTCGGAATCGCAGATCACGTCGGATCAATCGAAGTTGGCAAGCAGGCTGACATTGTTGTGCACGATCGATCCCGTGTGGAATGGATCCCGGCAAGCCCCGATCCCGTCCTGCAGTTGATCTGGGGATCGGACGGACGCTCTGTTCGGGATGTCTACGTCGCTGGAAACAAGGTTGTCGCTGACGGCAGACTCACGACCGTCGACATCGACGCACTCGTCGACGACGCTGTAACAGCGGGCTCTGCGTTACGTCAACGCAGCGGGATCCCTGACGTTTCACGCTGGACACAGCGCTAGTTCAGGTCTTCAGCTGCTGCGTCAAAATCACAGCACCGGCCACTTCGCTTTGTCAGGCAAGCCTGACCGTGCAGTAATCGCCTCGCCTGCCATCTGACATCTGTTGTAAAACGACCCCTCGTCAATCGTGGTCATCTGGCCGTTTTCAACGACCTTGACACCATCGACGAACACCGTGTGCACGCCCCGGCCGTCGGCGGACCACACCAACTGGTTGGCCACATTGAGCAACGGACGCCACTCGGGCCGGTCGGTGTCGTGCAGCACAATGTCAGCACGCTTACCGACCTCTAGGGAGCCGATCGTCTCCTGCATCTGCATAGTCTTGGCGCCGCCGAGGGTGGCCATCTCGAAGGCCATCTCAGCTGGGAACATCTGTGGATCCTGCCGAGCATCCTTAAACAGCCCAGCAACTAGATATGTGGCCCGCATCAGGTCTGAGTAGTTAGATGCGTTGTTGCCATCAGTCCCAATACTGACGTTGATGCCCATTTGCATCATCTCGGGAAACTTACCAACCTGAGTAACGCCGTAACTCACCTTCAGAGCAGTCGTGGGGCAGTGAGCGACATTGACACCAAGTTCGGCCATCACAGCGAGCTCTTGATCATCGATCTGCACGCAGTGCGTCATTGCCACGTCGTCTCGCAAGATCCCTAACTCGGCGAGGTGAATCATCGGGCGCTGGCCAAACTCCGCAATGAAGCCTTCAGGGTCAAGTTTCGCCGGCGACATATGAAAGCTCATGCCCGTTCCATGCTCGTCCGCCAACTCGCGCGCAGCTCGCCAAAGTGGATCTGATGCGGTGGTATGGCCAACGAGAATCGACCAGGTGCCGAGGCGATCGTTAGCCACAGATGCGTAGTCGACCAGTTGCTTTTGCATCATGTCGATTGCGGCGTCTGTGTCCTGCTTGTACACGTCGGGCTCCGGCGGCAGGTCCCAGATCCAGTTGCCAACTCGACCACGAATACCGACCTCAACAAGTCCGTCAATGACCTCATCGAGAAACCGGATAGTGCCCGCCTCAAGGAATGTGGTCGTGCCGGACTTCAGCATCTCGACCGCCGCCAACTGTGCAGAAAGCCGCTCTTCTTCCGCCGTGTACACGGCGTACAGCGGGCACAACCACATGAACACATTCTCTTCAAATGGCGTGTCGTCGGGAACGAAACCGCGCGTCAACGGTTCTCCCGTGACGTGTATGTGGGTGTTCACCATCCCGGGCGTTACAACGAAACGGTCACCGCCCACCGTGGCTGTTGCGGTGTACAGCGCTTCAAGGTCAGATTGTTTGCCGACGTCGACGATTTGGTTGCCACGCACCGCCACCGCTCCGTGACGGATGACGTCGCGAGAAGCGTTCATTGTCACGACGTGACTGCCCACAATGAGAGTGTCGATCTGTTCGGTCATGGTGTTCCTCCGGTGTTTCGCGGTTTCGTGGCGACGAAGCTCTGTTGAAAGCCAATGGGTTCGACAAGGCGAAGCTCGACAAAGCCAGCTGCTCGGATCCATTCTGAGAATTGCTGATGCGTGAAGCAGAAACCCTTCTCAGTGCTCGCCATCATGGTCGTTCCCATGATCACAGCGTGCGGGTTGAACTTGCGCTCGATGTCAGGGAAGTAGTCAGCAAGGATCAGCCGACCTTCAGGCTTGAGAGATTCGAAAGCTCGGGCAATCAAATGTTGGGCTCCCGCTGCTCCTTCGGTTCGACAGATATGTCCGAGCACAACAATGTCGTACATGTCTGGCTCGATGTCGATGGAGTGGAAATCACCAGGGCGAAACTCGCATCGTTCAGCGACCTCGTGCTCAGCGGTCTTCGCCGTCGCAACGTCGATCACGCCCGGCAAGTCATTAATCACTGCCGTACCGTCGGGGCAGCCCTTCAACATCGCGATCGACCATGGGGCGCCACCCGCCCCGAGATCGAGAACCTTTGGCGCACGCATTGCTGAATACCGGATCTTTAGATCTGCTCGGGTGGCGCATCGGAACATAGTCGTGAAGGTGCCCTCAACCAACGGGATGTAAAAGGATGCGGCATCGTCTTCGATCGGCGACGAAGGCCGTCCGTTGCGCACGGTGTCAGCCAATTCTGTCCAGTTCTCGTGCGGTCCGGGTGCCATCGGAATGAGTTCCGCCATCGACGCTGGACTGTCCGACACCAGGTAACGCTTCGCCGCATCGTTGAGCTCATAGATGTCGGCGAACTGGTCGAGTAGCTCAAGGGCGACCACTCCGTCGAGGAGCGACCGAACGTGGTCGACCGGCGCGCCCAGCGTTTCGGCGACTACTTCAACCCGAGAAGGTCCCAGCGTTTGCAACGTGTCGAACACGTTGAGCTCAAGTGCAGCCAATAAAATGTAGTACCGCCCAAGCCCCTCGATAGCGGCCCAGACCGGCGCAGCTGGAGGTGGTTTGTAGTCGGTCCATGGTCGTCCCTTGTGGGCCATGGTGTGGGTTTTCTTCAGCTCCGGATACGGGGCATCGCGAGGTTCGAACATGACTGCCTGTCCGGTCTATGGCCGCAGGATGATCTTGCCGAAGAAGTCGCTCTGCATCATCTTGTCCTGCGCTTCGGCCGCATCAGAGAGCGCAAACTCGGAGTCAATCGCCACTTCAAAGTCGGAGCTGCAGAATTTATTCCAGACAGGGCCGAACTCTTCGGGCCGATACGGATCAGACCCGAGGATCCTGATCCCTGAGTGGAACAAGTATCCGAGCGAAGGAATTGTCGCCTCGTCACCGGAAGAGTTCCCGCAGTTGACGAGACGACCGCGAACGCCAATAGCGAAGAGCGACGGTCCAAAGAGAGCGGTGCCTACGTGGTCGAAAACCATGTTAACGCCGACACCCTCGGTGACTTCCCGGGCGAAGCCGGCCACATCAGTGGTCCGGTTGTTTGCGACGTGGTCTGCGCCAAGCGCGAGGGCGCGTTCACACTTTTCGTCGGTCCCAGCGGTCGCGAGCACCGTAGCGCCTGCCTGCTTCGCGAGTTGGATGCCTGCGGTCGATACCCCAGAACCTGCAGCATGGATCATCACGGTCTCGCCGGACTGGAGTTCGCCGACGTCAAATAAAGCGTGCGCCGCTGTCAGGTAGGCGGTGGGAAAGGTTGCGGCATGCTCAAACGACATCGTGTCTGGGATCGCGTAGACGTGCGAGGCGGGTGCGAGACACTTCTCGGCGTAGCCGCCGTCAACCGTGGCGCCAATCACACCAAGATCGCCGTACAAGTCACCCAGTCCGGCCAACTTCGAGTCATCCGCGACGCCTGCGAGCGACGGATCAACCACTACACGGTCCCCGATAGCGACCGAAGTGACGCCTGCCCCCACAGCAGACACGGTTCCAGCCACGTCCATCCCAGCGATGTGCGGCAAAGCGAAACCAGGCATCTGAAACCAACCATTGCGCTGGACCAGATCAAGCCGATTAAGCGACGTCGCGGCCACGTCGACAATCACGTCTCCTGCGCCCGGTTCGGGATCTGCGACATCGGTGTATTGGAACACCTCAGGTCCCCCGACCTCGTAGTACAACATCGCTTTCATTGGTGATCTCCGTTCGCCGCTCAGGACCGTCTTGTTGTGCTCTTTTGGTCTACCACCCTATGGTAAGACCATCAGACCACCAGACGCGAAACCGTGCATAAACGACGGCTTCGTTATCTCCACGATGAAGGGGTTACACAATGGCGTCGATTAGCGATCCACTGGCTGGTTGCTGGTACGCAGTCGCGACCAGCGATGCGGTTGAAAATGACCCGTACCCCATTGAGGTTCGTGATGTTGCTTACGTCCTGTGGCGTGGACCGGACGGGGCGCTCATCGCCACGATCGACCGTTGCACCCATCGCGAGGCCAAGCTCTCCCTCGGCACCGTCACCGACGGCTGCCTCCAATGCCCCTATCACGGCTGGACGTTCGGCGACGCCGGACGATGCGTCAGCGTTCCGTCATCGGGCCCGCTTGCAACCATCGCACCCGCTGCCCATCTGAGTCCGCTAGCAGTCACCGAGCAGTATGGACTCATCTGGTTCTGCCCAGCTGAACCCACACAGCCCATTCCCTACCTCGGAGTTGACGACAACCGCTCATTCACACGCCTCAACACTTCAATGGAGGTCTGGAACTGCTCAGTGACACGCATGATCGACAACATGCTCGACGTGGCGCACTTTCCGTACACGCACGCCGGAACATTCGGACGCGAGCAGGAACAAATCGTCCCGAAGTTCACGCTCGAGCAACTTGACGACACGTTCTACGGCTATGCCTACTCAGTCACCGTCAACAACGAAGGAGAGGCGAAGTCGATGTCGGGTGGTGGCGACGACATCATTCAACTCGACATGTCGACAGGATTCGCCCTCCCGTTCTCAGTGCGCAGCACCATGTCTTACTCGAACGGCATCGAACAGACCCTGTTCATGACCGCCTCCCCCATCAGTGATGAGCGGAGCTACTTCACCTTCGTACTGTGGCGCAACGACGACGTATCAGAGTCGGGCGAAGCGATTGTGGGTTTTGAGCAACAAGTTGCTCAGGAGGACCGCTCGATGCTTGAACGGCTCTCGGGTGAGCTTTCCCTCGAGCGCGGCGCGCTAGTTGACGTTCAATCCGACAAGGCGTCCCTCGAGTGGCGTCGCCGCTACAGCGCGATGATCAACCCGTCCAACTGAGCTTTACTCGCCAGATGCAGCTGCATAGCGATCGACGAGCCAGGAGTTGAACTGAGCAAGCACACCCTCCTGCCAGGAGTACCGTCCGCGGGGCGCAAACCTGGACTGCATGCCGAGTTGCGTGGCCACATTTGTCGGCATGTCCTGTCGGTTGAATGTCGACACACCTGCAATCGCCTCTTCGAGCGTGTCGCCAAAATCGGGCAACTCAACGGTCGATTCAGGAAATATGTAGGCCATGCTCAGCGCATGTGTCGTTGGACCGGTGGGGTCGACATAGAACCAGAACGCTGAATCTGACTGGAAGCCCATGAGCAGCGAGGGAGCCACCAGCGCAAAGACGATGCGCTGGCGCTCTTGCATGGAGATCCCTGGCAGCGGCGGAAAGAGCGCCTGCATGGTCGGGTTGAATCCGCCATCGGGTTCGAGCGTTTCGCTGAAGCCAAACATCGCGCCGTCCCCAGCTTCATAATCGGCGTACGAGGCACCAGAGGATGGGGCGAAGTCATGGATGCCATGATGGAGACGGCTCTGGTGATACATCTCCATAAAGTTCTCAATCATGATCTTCCAGTTGAACGGAACGTCTGGGAGCGTGACGGGATCGACCGTCACCAATGACTCGACGTGATAGTTCGCTAATACTTCGTCGAGTTTGGCGAGTCGCGGAGTGAGCGGTGCTGCGGCTGAATCGAAGTTCGTGAAGATGAACCCATTCCAGATCTCGACAGGAAGACTCGGCAACTGCACGTCGGCCATGTCGAAGGCGGTGGTCTTGCTCATCTCCGGCGCGCCGACCAACTGCCCATCAAGGTCATACACCCAGTAGTGGTAGGGACATCTAAATACCCGGCCGGAGCCTGACTGGAGGTCGGGCGGGTTGAGCATGTCCTCATCGGACCGGTCAACCGATGCAGTCAGGCACATAGCGCGGTGCTGACACACCGCCGACATGACCCGAATAGATCCATCGCTCGACCGAGCAACGATGAGTGGCTCGCCTGCACGTGTGACCGACAGGTAATCACCAACAGTCGGAATCTGTTCTTGCCGGCCGACACACAACCATTCGGATCCGAACACTGCATCCATTTCAAAGCGGTGGAACTCCGCGTCGGAGTACGCCTCTGGCGGCAGGCCGATGGCAGTCTCGAACGTTCCGCTCGACTTACGGAGACTTTCCATCGACATTCCAAGTGGTAAGACCATCAGACCACAAGCTAGTTTGGGAGTTCACATCTGTTCAAGGGGGCACCATGACATATCCAAACACGCTCGTCTTCGTCGACTTCCCGTCTGATGACGTCAACGCCGCTCGCGCCTTCTACGCCGAGGTTTTCAACTGGGAGATCGAAGACCGCATCGCCGACACCTTTGCGCGGATCGTTCCTGGTCAGAATCAGAAGATCGATGATGGTTCGCAAGGGCCGAGCGGCAACTTCCACATGGGTATCTCCAACTCTGCCGACATGCGCCCACGTCCTCCGAGCGCTCCGCAAGAACCGACCAGCCTCAACCCGGGTGGCCGGACTGTGCGGCCCTGGATTCTCGTTAGCGACGACGACTCGTTCGAGCGCATCCTCGAAGCTGCGGTCCGCCTCGGCGGCACCGAGCTCTGGCGCAATCACTTCTGGACCGAGTTCGGTGGTGCCAACGCATCGTTCATGGACCCGTGGGGCAACCAGGTCATGCTCTGGGCGCACCTCGACGGCGTCGAAGTCGATGAAGAAACCCACGAAGTCATCGGTGATACGCCGCTGCCCGATGGCTGGACCATCGAGTAGTTCAAACTCGACCGGATTGAACGAGCGTCAAGGTGAATGACGCCGGAGATCGGCGACGGCGGAGCGCACGGACGGCCGATCAGCGCCGACTGCGAGGATCACCACGGCGTCAGCCGCAACGGGCAACCACGCGGCATGACAAGTTGGGGACGTCACCACGCAGGACTCACCAGCGTCGACGCCCACCAGAACTTCCGACAGCAGGTGCCGCGCCCCACCGGTGGAGACAGCACTGCCGGCGCCAGCAACGTTCGGCCCGAACTCTTCTGCATGGTGCACAAGGGGCCGACCGGCGCGCCTGATTCGCACCACCAGTTGCAGTCGCCCCGACGGCTCGCCTGAACGGCCGAGCGAGACCTCTTCGACCACTCGGCAGGTTGCTGTTTCATCAAGATCCACCACCGTGATGATCGTGTGATCCGAACCGACGACCGAGACCGTCGGTTCACCAATCCAGTCAAGGTGCGCGTCCATCCCAACCGTGCACTGCGTTGACATTGCTGACGGTGCACCTGTGGGGCCGGGCAGCGCGAGGGTCGCCGCAACGGTTCCGATGTCGGCACGTGCACCGGCGAGCACAGCGATGTTCAGCGAAAGTTCGTCCCCACCAACCGGAGCGGCCGCAGATGCCGCGACCAGGATCCGTTCGCCGCACTGCCGGATACTGAACGGCGGTTCAGAATGTGCCGACCGCAACGTCGACTTGCGAGTGCCGTCGCCGCCGGCGACGACAATCGAGCCCTGCGCCTTCACGTCGAGCGCGTTGCGATCCGCGCAGTGATCCAGCCTGCAACCTCAGCCGCCCCAGACGCGTCGACAAGCGACGTCGAAAAGACCGGCTTGCCGTTGCGGCGCTCCCGCGCATCGCTCAACATCCGGTCGACGTCGGAGCCGACGTACGGCGCAAGGTCAACCTTGTTGATCACCAACAGATCAGCCATCGCGACACCGGGACCACCCTTGCGTGGAACATCATCGCCACCAGCGGTGTCGAGGACGAAGATCTGCACATCGACCAGGCCTCGACTGAAGATCGCGGTGAGGTTGTCACCACCTGACTCGACAAACGTGAGATCGACATAGCCGTGGAGCATCTCGAGTTGCTCGACGGCGTCGAGGTTGGCAGCGATGTCATCGCGGATGGCTGTGTGCGGACAGCAGCCGGTTTCGACTGCGACGATGCGTTCCGTTGGCAACACCGCCGCCTCGCGCAGCGCATCGGCGTCTTCGGAAGTGAAGATGTCGTTGGTCACGACAACCAGCGACAGTTGGTCACGCAGGAGCGCACACAGGGCGCCGACGAGCGTGGTCTTGCCCGAGCCGACAGGGCCGCCAATGCCGACGCGCAGCGCTCGCCGCGCCTCCGGATCGGCAGGATTGGGCCAAGCCGAATCGTACGGCACCTCGTCGTGGGGGATTTCGTGGGGAGGCATCGGTCTCTTTTCAGGCAACGAACAGGCGGGCGTCCCAACGCCCATGGTCTTCAGCAAGGATCTCGGTCAACGAACCGCCATTCGCCGGGAGCTCAGCAACCGGCAGCAACGCTGACCTCGCCGCTGCCTCGGCCCAACGATCGACGTGCTGACCCGCCGTGGCCTGAACTGCGGCGACCGACATCGGATCAAGGCCAAGCAATCGAACCCCGGCCGACGTGACCGCTGCGGAGAGATGATGAAACGACAGCAATGCCGCATCGTGAGACGTCCCACCGGACGCGGCGACCAGTGCACCGAGCACCACCGGTTGATGCACGGCAACTTTGGACTGCGCGATGGTGTCAATCATTGGCGCGCTCCAGACTGTCGCTCCGGCACGCAGCATCTGTCGCCCGAAGCGCCGGCTTGCATCTCGCAGCCTGGGCGACAGCACGCGCGACGCGTACTCGGCATCGATCTCATCGAGCACCCCCTCGGTCGGGTCGACGAGCGCTGCGACATGCGCGCTGAACGCTGCATCGACCATCCCCGTCGTGGCCAGGCGGCCGACGAGGTACCGCTCAAGGGTGGCATCATCGTGCACGTCACCAAGGCGTACCGCAGCCTCGACTCCGGCGGAGTTGGTGTGACCGCCCGCGGGAAACCGGCCATCGACCAACATCATCAGCGCCGAGTTCATGAGTGATCGGCCATCAGTAGAGGAAGTAGCGCTGCGTCATCGGTAGGGACTCAGCCGGCGACTCGGTCACCAGGTCGCCGTCGATGCGCACCGCAAAGGTGTCAGCGTCGATGTCGATATCGGGCAGCGCGTCGTTGAGCACCATGTCGGCCTTACCGACACGCCTCGTGTCAGCCACCGGCACAAGATCGCGTCGCACGTTCAGCCGATCGGGCAATCCGTCGTCAAGCGCGGCGCTCGACACCCAGCCGAGCGACAGGCCGGGCGCAACCCCAGGCGAAGCACCGAACATCGGTCGGGGAAGCTGAGGCTGCGGCGTCGGAATCGATGCATTTGCGTCACCCATCTGTGCCCAGGCAATCATGCCCCCTTTGACCACCACGTGTGGGCGAACCCCAAAAAAGGCCGGGTCGTAGAGCACCAGATCTGCAAGCTTGCCGACCTCGACCGAACCAACATCGCCCGCCAACCCGTGAGCGACCGCAGGACAGATCGTGTACTTCGACACGTAGCGACGGGCACGCAAGTTGTCGCCGGGACCGTCAGACTCGCCACCGGCCGAGAGCGCCCCACGACGGGCCTTCATGACGTGAGCGGTCTGCCAGGTTCGCAGCACGACCTCACCGATGCGGCCCATCGCCTGACTGTCCGAGCCAATCATCGAAATGGCGCCCATGTCGTGGAGGATGTCTTCGGCAGCGATCGTCGACGGACGAATGCGGCTCTCGGCGAACGCAAGATCCTCGGGCACCGCCGGGTTGAGGTGATGACACACCATCAACATGTCGAGATGCTCAGCCACGGTGTTGACCGTGTGTGGCCGCGTCGGATTGGTCGATGACGGCAGGACGTTCGAATACGAAGCAACCTTCATGATGTCCGGAGCGTGGCCACCTCCGGCGCCTTCGGTGTGGAACGTATGGATGGAGCGCCCACCGATCGCCGCAAGGGTGCTTTCGACATACCCCGCCTCATTGAGGGTGTCGGTGTGGATCGCGACCTGCACCCCGGACTTGTCGGCAACGGTCAAACAGGCGTCGATCACAGCGGGCGTGGTGCCCCAGTCTTCGTGCAGCTTGAACGCCGCGGCACCGGATCGCAACTGCTCCCACATCGCTTCGGGATTCACCGTATTTCCCTTACCCATCAACGCAACGTTGATCGGCCAGTGGTCGAGCGCTTCAAGCATGCGCTCGAGATACCACGCGCCCGACACCGTGGTGGCTTTGGTGCCTTCGGCAGGTCCGGTGCCGCCGCCGATGATGGTGGTGATGCCTGACGTCAGTGCTTCGTCGAGCAAGGTCGGTGAGATGAGATGAACGTGACAGTCGATCGCGCCAGCGGTCATGATCTTTCCGTTGCTGGACAGAATTTCAGTGGATGGCCCGATCACAAGCGCCGGGTCGATGTCGTCCATCGTGTCCGGATTGCCAGCCTTGCCAATGCCGACGATACGGCCATCCTTGACCCCGACATCTGCCTTCACGATGCCCCAGTGATCGAGGATCACGGCACCGGTGATGACGAGGTCGGGTGCTCCCTCACGGCGTGTACGCGTGGACTGGCCCATCGACTCACGAATCACCTTGCCGCCGCCAAACACGACCTCGTCGCCGCCTGCGCAGTAGTCCTGCGTGACTTCAATCCACAGGTCGGTGTCGGCGAGTCTGATCCGGTCTCCACTGGTGGGTCCGTACAGATTTCGGTACCGGGAGCGATCGATCCGGCTCATTGAGCAGTGGCTTCATCGAGGGGGCCAGCAATCTCGCCGCGCAGTCCGGCGACAACGCGCGCACCGACGAACGGCACGAGGTCCACGTCGGCCGCGACACCTGGCTCAAATCGGATGGCCGTACCCGCCGGCACATCCAAACGTCGACCATGGGCCGCGTCACGATCAAAGGCCAGCGCCGAATTCGCTTCCGCGAAGTGATAGTGCGAGCCGACTTGGATCGGCCGGTCGCCGACGTTCTCGACGCGCAGGGTCAGCACGTGTCGGCCCGCGTTGACCTCGACGGGCGTGTCGGGTCCCACGATTTCGCCGGGGATCATCTGCTCGACCCAATCGGATCGTGCAACGTGACCAGCTTCGTGCCGTCCGGGAACGTTGCTTCGACCTGGACGTCAGCGATCATCTCGGCAATACCGTCCATCACATCATCCCTCGTCAGCACATGGCGCCCCATCTCCATCAGGTCAACGACCGTGCGCCCATCGCGGGCGGCCTCGAGGACCCAATCGGTCAGGATCGCAATCGCTTCAGGGTGGTTGAGCTGCAGGCCACGGGCCTGGCGAGCGCGAGCAACGTCGGCTGCCACGTGGATCAGCAGTCGCTCTTGTTCATGTGGTGAGAGGTGCATCGTGATCGTTCGCAGTCCGTTCAACGGTTGAGAATCGAGTGAGCGATACCGGCATGACAGCCGACGGTGCCATCGACGACCTGCGTGATGCCGAGGTCGATTGCCACCGAGGCAAGCGAGTAGGCCTCGTCCATCGTGAAGCCGCCCTTGTCGACCATGAGCTTGAGCATCTGCTCGGCCGCCATGGCCATCGCGGTACCGAGGCCGTCGACGCCTTGCTCGGGGTCGCCAGAGAATCCGTGGGTGTACCAGTGAGTGTCGGTACGCAAGAGCGGTGCGGCGACTGGCAGGTCGTCGGCGAGCGAGAGGCGCAGCGTCACGTCGAGCGATGCTTCGATCGCGGTGCCGCAGATCTCGCCGTCGCCTTGTGCGAAGTGCGGATCACCGACATAGAAGCCGGCACCTTCGTGGAACACCGGGTAGTGGACTGTCGCCCCGGGACCAAAGCGCCAGTTGTCGACGTTGCCACCGAAGACCCCTGGCGGAATGCTGCTCACTCGACCGCCCTCGGGCGCCACCCCCATCACCCCCAGGTGAGGGCGCACTGGTACTTGCACCGGCCGGCTGAACTGCTGGCGGGCGGTCGGATCAGGAGGCGAGATGACACCTGGAACGTCGTACAACTCCAGTGCAGTGAAATCGAACCCGAACATCGGAGACGCTGAGGTGGGAAATCCGCCGGATGGATCCAGGTCAACAAGTTCGTAGATGGTGATGCGCTCCTTGCCGAACTGCTCATGAAAGAGACCCCAGTTTGCTGCGCAGTTTGAGCCGTACGGCATGCGCGGCGTCATCGACAACAGATCCACGCGGAGCGTGTCGCCCGGCTGGACACCGCGCACTTCAATCGGGCCGGTCATGATGTGGACACCGGGCGCACGCTGTTCCGGCGCAATGCCATCCCAGATCGCCGTCACGCCCTCGTCCATCAGGAGATCGGGGGCATCGCCCGAGTGGTGGGTGACCGCTTCGATCGTGACGGTGTCACCGGGTTCGACGCTGAGCACTGACGGTTCAGCTGCGTCAAGGTACCCCCAGAAGCACGTGTCCGGCGTTGCAGTCAGTCGAGGAGCGCTCATAATGGTCTGACCATAAGACCACTTTGTGAACGCTCCGTTTCGACGGAGTCACCATCAGATTTCTGCGTCGAGCGTTACCAGAGGCCCACCAGGCGGCCGGCAAGAAAGAGCGCCGCACCGACCATGAACACACGCACCAACCGCTCGCCACCGCGCACCGCGAGCTTGGCACCGAACCAACCGCCAGCCAAGAACCCAGCAGCAAGCACCAGGGCGGGAGCCCACACCACGTTGCCTTGGAGAATGAACACCGGAAGGGCGATCACGGTGACGATCAAGTTGACCATGACCTTGACGCTGTTGGCGGTCACCAAGTCGAACCCAGCGCGCGTCAGCGCGGCGAGCATCACCAGGCCGACTCCTGCTTGGAAGGCGCCGCCGTACATCCCGATACACAGGAACACTGCAACCGTGACGGGCACCGACCATGGGTCCGCATCCACGTTCGGTTTCGGCTTGAAAATCGTGAGGATGATGATCGGAACAAGCAGGAAACCGAAGATCGTCTCAAAGGTCTCATCGGCGACCTGGCTGATTCCAAACGCCCCGATCATCGAGCCCACCACCGCCGGACCAAGAACCGGCGCAGCGCCTTTCAGCCCATCGACACCCGACCGTCGAAACGAAACAACCGCTGCCCCGCTCGCAGCAAGTACGCCGACGCGGTTCGAGCCGTTTGCCTGGTTCCCAGGCACACCTGCGAGCACCAGCAACGGCACAGTGAGCGCCGAACCGCCGCCCGCCATCGTGTTGATGACTCCTGCAGCCAGTCCGCCGCCGACCAACAGCAGCGCTTCCCAGAGGGTCATCGAGGCGGTTAGCTACTTCAGTCCGCGAATGAACGGCTGGGCTAGTGCGGCCGGTGCGCGCACACGATGAGCGAACACAGCCATGCCAACGAGGGTCACAATGAACGGCAGAGACTGCAACAATTCGCTGTTCACCTGATAACCCAGTCCCTGCACCGACAGTCGGAACGACAGCGCTCCGGCAAAGATGACGCAACCAGCAACAGTGCCGCGCAGTGTCCAGCCGCCAAAAATAACTGCTGCGATTGCGATGAATCCGCGTCCACCAACCACCGAATCTTCGAACAGGCCGACCTGCCCGAAGATCAGGAACCATCCACCCATGCCCGAGGTGAATCCGGCGTAGTAGATGCTCTGTCGGCGTCGTTTATTGACATCAATTCCCGATACATCCGCAGATTGGGGGTTCTCGCCAACCGACCGCAGCTCGAGGCCCCAGCGTGTTCGGTATAACGCCCACCACGTCACGGGCAGCAACAGATACAAGAAATAGAAAGGCCAGCGCTGACCGAACAACGCCTGACCGACAAGAGGAATGTCGCTGAGAAGCGGGATCTCCCATTTGCTTGCAAGCTTGGTCTCGGGCTGAATCTCGTTGTCGAGAAACCCGGCCAAGCCGAACACCAAGATGTTCAGCGTCAAGCCAACGACAAACTGGTCCGCAGTCAGCCGGTGGCTCATCTCTGCTTGCACACCAGCAACGATGAGTCCACCGGCCACGCCGGTGAACAGAGCAAGTAACATCGAATCGGTGATGTGATATCCAACTGCACTGGTGAACGCTCCGCCCAACAGCATGCCTTCAACCGAGATGTTGAGAGTTCCAGCGCGTTCTGCAACCAATTCGCCTGACGCGGCAAAGGCCAAGAACGCGGCGAACAGTGCACCATTGATGTAAGTCGATTCGCTGGAAAAGATGTCAATGATTGCTTCAACGAGTCCAGCCATGACTACGTCCTCTCCTTTGCTCCAGCGCGGGCCCGTCCGCGGTCACGAAGAAACATCACAGCAGGAGGAACCAGCAATGCAAGGACCAAGAACCCTTGAATGACGTCAGTGATTCGCCCTTCCACGCCGGTCGCACCGACGAAGCTGGAACCTGTGCGGAGGCCGGCGAAGACAAATGCCACTGGAATCGCGATGAGCGCCTTTTCTCGCGCCACGAGCGCTACGAGCAAACCAGTCCAACCGATGTTCGTGGCAAAACCTGGAACTAGCTGGTAGTTACCGAAGGCGAAGCCGCCACCGGCAAACATCACCGCTCCAGCAAGCCCAGCAAACGCCCCGCTGATCATTAATGCAGAGGCGCCGTAGCCGGTTCGAGACACACCCGATCGTTGCGCTGCGCGTTGGTTACGGCCAAGCATGCGCAATCGAAAACCCCAGACCGTTCGCGCCAGCACCAGACTGATCACGATCGCCGACAGAACAGCGATGAACACTGCCAACGGGATCTCGTTGCCAAACACTTCGAATCTCGGCAAGCGATTGTCTTTGGGCAGTTGCTGGCTCACTTGGTTGCGGTTACCGCGGTCACCGAGTGGGGCGAGCAGCAGCCACGACTGGCTCAGTCCATAGGCGACAAGTTGACCACCGACTGTGACCAACAGCAACGTGGAGAGCACCTCGGGAACTTCGCGCCAGAACTTGAGCAGCGCCGCTACCCCGGCCCACAGCCCGCCACCGAGAGCACCGAAAAGTACGATCACGACAAGGTTGAATGGGCCTGGTCCGCCGATCAGAAAGCCGAAGTAGGTGCCAAAGGCCGCACCGACCAACAACTGCCCCTCTTGACCGATGTTGATAAGGCCAGCTTTGCCGGACACGATCGTGCCGACCGCAACCAGCAGAATCGGCGCCGCGGTTCCCAGGGTTTCTCCCCAGCGACCCGGCTTGCGCAAACTGCCATCAAGGAGCGCATTGACCACGGGACGCCAATCCCCTCCAGTCGCTTCGACAAGTAGCGCCGAGAGTACGAGCGCGGCGAGCACGCTGAAGAAGTACAAGCCAATCCACTCGCCAAGCCGTGTTGTCGGCTGCGGTTCAGTCATGCGGCTGTTCCGCCCATGAGTAAGCCGAGTTCTTCAAGGTTGACAGCCGATCGGTTCATCTCGCCGACGATGCGACCGGAGTGCATCACCACAATTCGATGGGACAGGTCCAGGATCTCCTCGAGTTCACTGGAGATAAGCAGGACCGCAACACCTGCCTCGGCGGCCGCCGTCAGGCGCTCACCCATGTACTCGATAGCACCGACGTCAAGGCCACGCGTCGGTTGCGCAGCAACGAGCACTTTGGGGTGTTGGGCAAGCTCACGAGCGAGCACCACCCGCTGCTGGTTACCCCCAGACAGCGACCACATCGGAGCATCGGGCCCGGAACACAAGATTCCGAACTGCTGAATCATCTCATCGGCAAATACCTCAAGCGCGCGCTGATCGATCACCCCGCGGGTCGAAACATTTGATTGGTCAACAAGAACTAGATTCTCTGCAACCGTCATGTCAAGCACAACGCCACTGTCATGGCGGTCTTCCGGAATGACGCCGATTCCGGCTTTCGCCATTGCACCGGAACGACCGTCGGGAATCCGCATTCCATCGACGTCGACGAATCCAGCGTCGAGAGAAATTAGGCTTGAGAGCAGATCACCGAGTTCACGCTGGCCGTTGCCTTCAACTCCTGCGACGCCCACGATTTCACCGGCGCGCAGTTCCAGTGACAGATCATCGAGAGCAAGGACGCCTCCTGCAACACGAACAGTCGCTCCGCTGATGGTGAGTACGGGATCGCCCACAGGATCCGCGTGAGCCCGCTCATTCGTCGTGTCCGCTTCGTCGACGACAAGGACTCCGAGAGCGGCCCGTTCGGACCGCAACGACACCTCACGCCCGACCATGCCCCGAGCCAGGGTCGGCGCATCGGCATCAGTGGACAGCATGCGGTCGACAACTCGGCCCTGTCTCATGATGGAAATATCGTCGGCCGCATGGAGTACTTCGTCAAGCTTGTGGCTCACGAGAACGACGGCCCGCCCCTCATCGGCCACGACTTGACGAAGAGAATCAAAAAGCTGCACCGACTCCTCGGGCGTCAGAACTGAGGTGGGCTCGTCAAAGATCACAATGTTGGGATCGCGACGAAGGCATTTAATGATCTCGACACGCTGACGCAAGCCTGCAGTCAGGTCACCGACCTGGGCGTCCGGTTCGATAACGAGTCCGTAGTGGTCAGCAATATCGCCAATTCGATTTCGAATTGCCCGCGGGTCGAGGCGTCCTGCTTCACCAAGCGCGACGTTCTCCCAAACTGTGAGCGCGTCGACCAGGCTGAAATGCTGGTGCACCATGCCGATACCCAACGCCGAAGCGTCGAGCGGACTGTGAATTTGTTGCCGGGTGCCATCGACGTGAATCGAGCCCTCGTCCGGCAGAACAAGGCCGATGAGCATCTTCATCAAAGTTGACTTGCCGGCACCGTTTTCGCCCAAAATTCCGTGGATACGTCCACGTTGAACGATGAGATCGACACCATCACATGCTGTAACGGTGCCGAAACGTTTGGTGATTTGTTGAAGGTCGACCGCAGGTGCGGACCCCGTATGGGGGCCCGCACCGGAGCGGCCAGTAGAACCAGGGTTCATCAGCCGCCGTATGCAGCGCCTGAAATTGCACCGAGGTCTGCGTAAAGCGTGTCGTCAAACGAAGCAAGCAACCCGAAGGCTTCGTCCACTGTGGCGCTTACCCCAGCCGGTGAATCGCACAGCAGTCCACCGTTGAGCCCGGCCTCAGTCGGGAACTGGTACGTCGAGCCCTCACTGAGTTCGCCGTCAATGATGAGCTTGAGAGCCTGCGACGCGTATACGCCTCCATCAAAGACGACTGCGCCGGTCCAAGGGATGTCGCGTTCGCACGCGTCAGCAGGTCCGGCAGCGAAGATTGCCATGTCTTCATCGACCGCAAGCTGGCCAACGGGGTCGAGCGCACCGCCGAGGTAGGCGTATGCGAGCGTGGCACCATTTGCCTTTGCGTTTGTGAGCGCTGCCGTGGCATTTGCCGAGTTGTCGAAGTCAAACTCATAATCACCCGTGCCGACGTATTCCATTGTGAAGCTCGGATCGACCGACTGCAGTCCGTACAACGTTGCTTGGTAGGCCTCAACTTCGAAGTTGATGTCGCAGCACCCGAGGAACACTGAACTTGTGCTTCCTTGCTCTTTCATAATGACGCCCATCGCCACTCCACCCGAGTAGTGCACAGCTGCACCCCAGTCAGTGGCCTGCGCAAGCCCCGGCAGCTCTTGGAAGCCTGCGCCGCAATTGCAGTACCAGAAAATGTCTGGGAACTGCTCGGTCAGATCCGGAAGCGGCTCAGCGATCTCGCTGGCACCAACCATCAGGATATCGACACCTTGCTGCGCGAGATCTGACAATGATTGTGCAGCTTCAGCTGGGCCGATGTTGTCACTCACAATCGGTGGTGCAAATCCGTTTTCTGCTGAGTACTCCTCAGCAAAATTGACAAGTGATTGGTAGTAGCCATTGTCATCACGGGGCCCAGCAGCTGCAACACCGATAGTCACAGTGCCGTCGCCGTTGGCATCGAACGCATCAACAATCTCATCGGTCTCAGGTTCTTCTGCCGGTTCCTCGGCAGGTTCTTCTGCCGGTTCCTCGGCAGGTTCCTCAGCAGGTTCTTCTGCCGGTTCCTCAGCAGGTTCTTCTGCGGGTTCCTCAGCAGGTTCTTCTGCGGGTTCTTCTGCGGCAGCCTCAGTAGCCACCGGCTCAGATTCAGTCTCCCCGTCGCTGCTGCATGCGGCGCCCACCATCGCAAGCGATAGGCACAGCGCAATCGCGCCACGACGTCCGGTTTGTCTTATCTGTTTTTTCATGGTTCCCCCTATTGCTGGTTGTCTTATTGACTGTCCGGTGACGCATTGCCACATTTACGGCGCTGCGACCCCACTCGCCCGATATCGCTGGACAAGCCACCGGTTGAACTGGATGTGACTTTCTTCCTGCCACGAGTAACGACCACGCGGCGCGAACCTTGAGCGCAATCCCCGTTGCACCTTGGTGGTCGCGTCTTGGTCCTGATCCACAAAAACCTGCACTCCCGCATCCGACAAGGCCATCTTTTGATCAAAGAGCGGGTCGTCAAGTGCCGACGGGTGGAAAATGTAGCCGATCTCAACATCAATCGTCTCGGGACCAGTCGGGCGAATGAGGAAGAAGAAGCATTGGTCCGGTGCAGTACCGAAGCACAGCGTCGGTGGCATCAATGCAAAGGTCGAACGAGTTCGTTCTTCCTCCGTCAGGTCAGGAAAGACCTCCATGATCACGCGGTGTGTTGCGTTGAAGCCACCATCGATGTGCGTATATCCGCCAGTTCGAAAAATGACGTTTGAGTCGTCACTCCATGGAACAGGGAAGTCCGACAAGTTTGACGGGCAAAAATCCTGCACATACTCGTGCAGCCGGTTTGCGTGATAGCCGTCGTTGAAGTTCTCGAACATCACCTTCCAGTTCCACGGCATTCCCTCCAAGGTAAAGGTGCCAGGACAAACAGCGTTTTCGAGGTCGTAGTTGTGAACAAAAGGCGCGTAGCGCTCGAGTGTTGGAGCCAGCGGCGAGGCATTCTGATCGAAGTTCACGAATACGAAGCCAAGCCACTCCTCAACACGCAGCTGCGGAAGCCCGAAGTCAGCTTTGTTAAAGGCCTCGGTCCGCTCCATCGCAGGTGCGCCGAGCAAGCGGCCGTCAAGGCCGTAGTTCCAATGATGGTACGGGCACTTGAAAGTGGTGCTGTTACCTTCGCCTTCGCACACCTGCATCGCCCGGTGCTGACAGACCGCCGACATAGCGCAGACATCGCCAGCTTTGTTGCGCGCGATAATCAACGGTTCGTCGACAATCGTGACCGTGAACCAGTCCCCAACATTCGGGATACGTTCGGCCCGTCCGACACACAGCCATTCCTTCATGAAAATCGCCTCGGCCTCGAGTGCGAGTACATCAGCAGAGGTGTATAACTCAGCCGGAAGTGTCGATGCCTTCGAGACGTCCTCGATCGACGCGTCCAGGGCCGCCATCATCTCGTCACTTAATGTGGTCATACTCGCGACACCTCTTCTTTCAGCAGGAACTTACGAATCTTTCCCACGCTCGTTCGTGGAAGTTCATCGAGCAATGTGATTTCACGCGGCTGCTTGGCCTTGCCAAGCCTGCTCTCGCACCAAGCGAACAGTTCCTCGACCGTTGGCGGCGACTGCAGGTCACTCGGCACCACGAACCCGACCGGAACCTCATCACGAACCTCGTCGGGCGCACCGACAACAGAGGCTTCGAGCACGCCCGGGTGAGCGGTGAGCACAGCTTCAACCTCGACAGTCGAAACGTTCTCGCCCGCGACCTTCAAAACATCGGACCGCCGGCCGTCGAAGAAGAACCGCCCACTGCTGTCGCGGGAAGCTCGATCGCCGGTGCGGAACCATTCGCCCCGGAAACTTGCTGTTGTCGTCACCGGGTCGCCAAGGTACTCGGTGAACAACGTGACCCCTGCCGTACCGCGGACGACGATCTCGCCTACGTCTCTGTCGACGGTTTCGACTCCGGCTGCATCGTGTAGCGCAACCTCGCAGCCGTCGGTTACAAATCCCATCGAATCAGGTCGGGGATTGTCAGCAATATCAGTGAGCACTGCCGGGATGGTCTCAGTCATCCCGTAGAGCTGGCGCGGCTGGCAACCAAACCAGTCGACGACCGTTGCGTACTGGTCGTCAGAGATGTTCTGGGCAAACCAGCAGTGCCGCAGTTGGACCCCGTCGACTGGGCCACCACGAGCAAGGATCATGCGAAGCGGCGCAGCGAAAAGGCTTGCGCACGTGGCTCCATGGCGAGCAGCCTGAGAGAGAAAACCACTCGCCGAGAACGTATGCATCAGCGCCACGGAAGCGCCCGCCCAAATTGCTGAAGCAAATGAGTAGTACTGCGCGTTCGCGTGGAACAGCGGCAATACGACAATGTGGCGGTCGTTCTCATTCAAAGCTGCGGCTTCGGACATTGTCTTGCCGGCGAAGGCGTAATTTGCTTGCGAAATCACGACACCTTTGGGGCGTCCAGTCGTTCCACTGGTGAACATTACTGCAGCCGTATCGAACACTGTGGGGGTTGGCCAGTCGATGAATCGCTCGTCTGGAATCCAATCGAATGCTGCGTCAGCCTCATCGATTGGAATGAGCGCCATGTCGCTGACGGCCGCACGATAGACATCAGATCGATCTCGCCCAAAGAAGCCGACGACCGGTTTGGTGCGTTCGATGTGATCATCGAATTCGGCGGTACGGCCCATCGGATCGGACGGAACGATCCAACCGCCGAGACGAACGGTTGCGATCCACACGGCAATGAAGGTCGGCGAGTTTGTGAGAGCAAGATGAACCGATGCACCAGGTACTACGCCGTGATTCACCAACTCGGTGGCCATTGAGGCCACAATGTGATCGAATTCTTTGTAGGTCCAATTGGTGACTTTGCCGTCAGGTGCTTCGAAGGTGAGGAAGTCTGCGTTTGGGCGCGTCGCGACAGTGTTGGCCCAGACCTGGGCAAACGTCGTCGCGTCGGGCCAGTCTGCCACGGCTTACTCAGCTGCTCCGTACCCGCCGCCGCCGGGCAGTTCAAGTCTGATGACGTCATCCCCGCTGAGGCTGATCCGAGCCTGCGTTTCAACTTGCTCACCATTGACAAGGAAGCTTCCCGTGGCACCAGACTCACCACCAAAGACGCCGAGTGGCGGGTCGGCGAGTCGGCTCGTGACGGCGTTGAGTTGCCACGCCTTGTCAGTGTCGACGCTGAACTCGATCGCCTGGCCGAGGCCGCCGATCTGTGCGCCGGCGCCGCCAGAATTGGGACGGAGAGACTTTTCATGGAATCGGATTGGCGCGGAGGCCTCGACCACTTCGATCGGCACCGCCGACACACCGGTCGGGTACGAGCAGGCGTTCAGGCCAGGCTTCGTCGCGCGAGCGCCAACTCCACCTGCGTACGTGAACATTGCGGTAATGAACGGGCTGCCGTCAGGGTGGTTGCCGTTCACCTGCATGGTCCACACTGCGCCCGACCCTTCGGCCATTGCTGCTTCAGGTCGAACCTGGGCGAGCGCCTTGAGGAGCGCATTTGGAAGGAACATCCCCACCACATGACGGGCCGTGCCCGGTTGGGGCGACACCGCGTTGACAATCGAACCTTCAGGAGCTTCGACTTTGATGGGGCCGAGGCTGCCATGGTTGTTCGGGATGTCAGGATTGAGCACCGACCGCACCGTGAAAGTGGTGTAAGCGTGCGTGTAATTCATAACGACGTTGATGCCCCAAGGGGATGCTTCAGACGTGCCGTCGTAGTCAACGATAATTTCACCGGCATCGCTGTCGACCGTGAGTGCGCACACGATGTCAATCTTCGAACCGTCTGCTAGGTCAAGCACTGCGCTCGATTTGTAGGTGCCGCTGGGCAGGCTGCGAATGCTGTCTCGTGTTGCTTCTTCGGAGCGGTCGATGATCTCGTCGGCCAATGTCTCGATGTCGTCGAGGCCATGGGCTGCGCACAACGTGTTCAGACGTTGTGCACCAACTTCACCGGACGCCATTTGTGCGTGCAGGTCGCCAGCCATGTGATCGGGCTGACGCACGTTGGAGAGGATGAACTTCCAGACGTCGTCGTTGCGTTCGCCTCGCTTGAGTAGCTTGCAGATCGGAATCCACAAGCCCTCTTCAAACACATCGCGGCCTCCGGCACCGATGCCGTAACCCCCGACGTCGGTGTGGTGGATCGTTGACCCGAAGAGCGCAATGATCTTGCCATTTCGCCAAGCTGGCACGAGGACGGTCACGTCGAGAAGCTGACCAGCCGTCTTATACGGATCGTTGGTAATCAGAACGTCGCCCTCATCAAGGGTGTCGACTGGATATTCCTCCAACATTTTCGCTGCACCGATAGCAAGGGAGTTGATATGGCCGGGTGTTCCGGTAACGGCCTGCGCAACCATCCGCCCGCGTCGGTCGAACACTGCGTTGGCAAGGTCACCCGCCTCGCGCACAATCGGAGAAAAGGCCGAACGCTGTAACGCTCTTGCCTGTTCATTAACGGTCGAAATTAACGACTGCCACAGGATTTCAAGTTCGATCGGATCGAACCCCTCAGCGGTCGGCTGCTCTTCGGTGATGGTCATGACCTGCTCCTCACGAGGCGCTGTTTCACGATGACTGCTTCATAGCGATCAGGCTGCCGTCGGCAGCAACTTCGACGTTCCATCCCGGACGGATAACCGAAGTGGTTTCTCGTTCCTCAACGACGGCAGGTCCAGCGAAGGTAGCGCCGGCGCCGAGCGACGCCCGGTCGTAGACCGGTGCTTCTATTGCATCAGAACCTCGTGAGAACACCATTGGGCGGAAGCTCTTCGGTGTGACGTCTCCTTCGTGGTTGGCAATCGAATCGTCGGGTTCAACCACTGAAGTGGTCGCCGACACCGAGAGTCGCCACGTGATCGCCTCAACGGCGACGTCGGGAATTGTCATGCCATAGATCCGCCGGTACTCCAATTCGAAAGACGCAGTCACTTCAGCGGCGGACGCAGGCCACGAATCGCCCTCTCCGACCCAAATCGTGATCTCGTTGCCTTGACCTGCATAGCGAGCGTCGACGCCGTATCGGAAGTTAATGGCATCGTCGGGCACGCCCGCTGCTCGAAGTACGCGGCGGCCTTCCTCGCGGAGATCATCGAGCAAAGCATCGCGATCGGCGTCGGTGACCTTGTCGATGAGACGCGGCATTGACCGAGCCAAGTCGATACGCACCGGTGAAACGAGCGTGCCAAAGGCGGAGAGTACTGAGGCGTTGACAGGGAAAATTACTCGGTCGGACTGCAGCAATTCGGCCACGCCACATGCGTGCACCGGACCGGCGCCACCGAACGCAATCAGTGGGATGCCCCGCAGGTCAACGCCCATCTCAACACCATGCATACTCGCAGCAGCGGCCATGTTTTGATTGACAACCTCGTGGATACCAGCGGCCGTGTCGAGCATCTCGAGGCCGAGTCCGTCAGCGACCGTTTGCGCTGCGCCTTCGGCGAGTGACCGGTCAAGTGGCATGTCGCCACCAAGGAATGCAGCCGGGTCGAGGAGCCCCAGAATGACGTCAGAGTCCGTCACGGCAGGAATCGTGCCGCCCTGCCCATAGCTCGCCGGGCCAGGATCAGCTCCCGACGACTCAGGCCCAACTTTCAGGAGACCGAACTGATCGACACGGGCCAGGCTGCCCCCACCAGCTCCAATCTCCACGAGGTCAACGGACGGGACCGACACCGGGAAACCCGAACCCTTCTTGAACCGATAGGCACGAGCAACTTCGAAGGTGTTGGTGAGTTCGGGTTCGCCATGCTCAATAAGGCACGCCTTGGCGGTGGTACCACCCATGTCGAAGCACAGCAATCGATCTATGCCCAATCGGTTCGCAAACCAACTGCCCGCAAGAGCGCCGGCAGCGGGGCCGGACTCCACGAGTCGGATTGGACCACTCGCAGCATCATCAGCTGAAACAACGCCACCATTCGAGAGCATCATGAGCACCGAGCCACCAAATCCCTCGGCGGCGAGCCACTTCTGGAGCTCATCAAGGTATGGCCCAATGACCGGCATTGTCGCAGCGTTGCAAGCCGTCGTAATCATGCGTGGGTACTCACGAATTTGGGGCGAGATCTCTGCAGAAATGCAAACAGGTACTCCCAACGCCGCCCGCAGGTGGTCTGCGATGCGTCGTTCATTCGATGCATTGACATAGGAGTTGAGGAGACAGATCGCAACCGACTCCACATCGGCGGATTGCAGGCTTGCGGCAAGAGCGTCAAGATCGGCATCGGTTGGGTCCGTGAGGACTGAACCATCGGCTCCTGTTCGTTCGTCAATTTCAAAAGTGAGGCTGCGCTGAATCGGCGGCTCCGGGAACTCAATCTGCAAGTCATACATGTCGTAACGATGTTCGTCACGAATCAGCAGTGTGTCGCCGAAGCCCTTGGTGGTGACCAAGCCCGCGCGACCGGTCTTGCCCTCAATCAATGCGTTCGTGATGAGAGTCGTGGCGTGCACAATCGGTGCAACAATGTCTCCCGGGCGCACTCCGGCCTTCGCCAGAAGCTGCGTCACGCCGGTGCGAACGCCGTCGAGGGGGGCGCTCGGGGTGGTGAGAGTTTTATCGACGACTACGCGCCCTGATGCTGCGTCAAGCAGAACAACATCGGTGAATGTGCCACCGATGTCGACGGCAAGCCTCCAATCGGCCATTAGCGAGCTTCTTCCTCGCGCAGGTCATCGCGTGGCGGGGAGAATACGTCAAGTATCCAGCACTCGTCGAACTCATCGTCACCTACGAAAATGCTGTCGCCATGCCAGACGCCCGCTGGCGCCAGATACACCTGATGCTCGCCAACTAGTCGACGATCTTCGTCGCTTTCATCGTCACCGATACGAAAGTCGAGGGCCCCTCGCACAATGACACCGAGTTGTTCATGTTCGTCGTGCTTGTGCAGGACTGACCCCACCGACCCGCCGGCGATCCGCCAAAAACAGAGTTGTAGGTTGTCGCCTGTCAAGACTCGCCGCCGAAAGCCGGGCCTCCCGGTCTCAACAAACTCGTCTTCGTCAAAAAAGTGGCAGTACTCGCTCATGAGGTTCATGACGACAACTCCATCATGTCGGGAAATCGCCGCGCCTCGGCGGCGAGATCAAGTGGGCGGATAATCGCTTCGTGTTCTTCCTGGCCCCATCTGTCAGCTGGCACCAGCCACATAACTTCAAACTCGAGGCCGTCCGGATCCATGCAATACAGGCTCTTGTTGGCCCCATGATCAGAAGACCCCTTCACCACTCCAGCGTTGCTGAGCCGTTCCTGCATCGCCACAAGGTCTCCGAGCGTCTCGACTTCCCACGCAAGGTGGTACATCCCGACAGTCTCTTGGCCAGCGGCCGATGGACCAACGCCTTCGCCAACGGTGAAGAATGCGATGTCGTGATGATTCGCGGAGCGCGGGGCACGCATGAATGCGAACTGACCTGGTTGATCGATCACCGTAACGAAGTCGAGAACGTCCTCGTAGAACTTTCGGTGACGTGTCGAATCGCGGACGTACAGGACCGCATGATTCATGCCCTTTATGCTCAACGTTGCTCCTCACTTCGGAGTGGACTGATGGTCAGACCATAACAGGCGCTTCTAGTTTCTCGCAAGTTGCGTCATTCCTGATTGATCATCTCGCCAAATCGGCGCCGCCACTCGACCGATGGCTTGTCGGACTGAACGCTGACTAGTCCGGTTCGGCCAAGCGGCAGTGTTCCAGGAACCCGTTCGAGCATCGCTTTATCTTCAGCACCGATCGCTCGGTCGAAGGCCAAGATTTCCTCAGGGTCTGTGCTGTGGTCGTCATTGCGCCAAACAACAAATGTGAAAAGCGAATTGAGGTCGTCGACCGGCGTGCTGCACAACAGCAGAATGTGTTCAAGTCCATCGTCGTAACGAATGGTGCTCCGCACGACGAATGGCAGGGCGAATCCTGTGCTCATCGTGCGGTGAACGACAGCGTCATCGCTCCCACTGACCGCCGCTGCTTCATTGGGATTGGATGCGTCAACTTCGTAGGCGTAGCCAAAGAAGTCGTCATCGAGTTGGCTGAGTTCAATTTTAGGAACGTATGGATTCTGCGCTCCGCCGAACGTGCCGGTGTGCACCCACGGGAAATGACTGAAGTCCATGAAGTTGTCCACGAGCCGTGGTGTCGACGTCGCCCATGGCTCAACCTCAGTGTTCAGCCGGCGAAAGGCCGGATCGGCATCTTGGACGATGCGCACAATGTCAGTTGCTGGCTCACCAGGACATACCCACACCAAACCGTATCGCTCTTGAACTTGCATGCACGGCAGGTGTGCAGTCGGCGGGACCGACGCCCCTGGGCCTGACGAGGGGATCGAGATACACGTTCCGTCAGGGTCGAAGGCCCATCCGTGATAGGCACACGAAAGTTGGCCATTGGACACAGTCCCGATCGATAGCGGTGCTTCGCGATGAGGACATCGATCCGGCGCAACGGCGAGCGCTCCGTTCAGGCCACGCCAGACCACGAGGTCGTCGCCGAGCAAGCGGACGGCCAGCGGAGCATCACTGACATCTTCGGTCTGGGCCACTGGGTACCAGGCCGTCCGTAAAACATCACGATGTACAAACCGAGTCATTTTCGATCCCTTAAGCCCCAGACGACTGACAAATTCTCACGACCAAACTAATGGTCTGACAATCTGACCATAATCCGACCCTGCTCAAAGGTCAACCAATCTGAATTCGGCTGATGGAGACCTGGTTTAATCCAAATCGTCGACCATCGACTGCTCAACGGCGTCAAGATGCTGTTCAGTCGATGAACGAACAGCCGCAACATCTCGGGTGGAGAACGCGCCGGCAATGTGCAAGTGCGCTGAGCATGAATCGGCCACAATGCGCGCAACTTCGGCCTGGTTGCTCTCTGCAGATAAGAGCGTAAAAAATTCAACCGACCTGAAAAGCTGATCGAGCACCTTGCCGTAGAGCTCAATCAGTAGCGGGTTTCCGCACGCGGAAGCAACGGTCGTATGAAACTCCCGGTCGAGCTTCCGAAATTCTCCGATATCGAGCGACGGGTGAAATCGCGCCGCAGTCGCTGCAATCTTGGCTCGTTCCTCGTCAGTCGCTCGCTCGGCCGCCATCTCGAAAATTGGCAACTCCAGAACCCGACGTGTTTCAAATAATTCGGCAACAAACGACTTACCGTCGCCGCTCGGTTCAACAACAACTTCTGGGAGATGCTCGGCCACGTATGAACGATTGCCTCGACGCTCCACGACGCGCATCGAAACGAGTCCTTGCATCGCTTCTCGAACAGAGGTGCGCGCGACTTCAAATCTCTCAGACAGCTCACGCTCCGAGGGCATTCTTGCCCCTGGCGCTAGGTCGCCACTCGAGATTCGCTCCAGAAGCTGATTGCGAATTTGCGAGCTCACGGTCTCTCGCAAGATCGGCGTATACGAATTTGTATCAGGAATTGACACCGTGCTTCTCCTCAACAACGAAAGTGAATTTCGGTCTAATGGTCGGACAACCGTACCACTACTGATTTTCGGTCTGCTTCATCGTGCGGTACACATCCTTCGTAGACGCGTCGGCATCGATCGGTCTGACCATCGGACCAATCTGGTACCGTTGCGTCATCCCAAGAAGCAAGAAATGGCACCAGCAACGGAGCGCACTGTGAGCGAACTGCAAGAACAAGTACACCCGACAGAGCCACGATGGACGCATATTGCGCTTCGCGTCAGCGACATCGACGCCACAATCGCCTGGCACGCCGAGTTCTCACCGCTCGAATTGATCGATCGCCGCGAAGACGAGATGGGATACGGCGCTTGGCTTGGAATGCCCGGCAAGACCAATAACCCGTTCATTCTCGTACTGGCGCAGTTCTTCGAAGACAAAGACCCGTTCGCGGGTACGCCCCGGGCAACCCTCGCACCCTTTGCGCACTTCGGCATTGAGCTTCCGACAAAGCAAGACGTCGATGAGATGGCCGAACGGGGTAAGCAGGGAGGGTGCCTTGCAATGCCGCCTACGATGATGCCACAGCCAATTGGCTACATCACCATGCTCCGCGACCCGGACGGCAATATGGTCGAATTTTCCTGGGACCAGGGAGTGTTCTCCAGGCTGCACGAACTGTGGGGGCAGGCCGACTGACCGACGCGACGCTTACCACCGAGTGGTGGGACTGAGCCATTTCGACCGTGACGCCGACCCGATAGCGGTCAGTACGTTTCTTGCAGTCAGAACGGCGAAACGTTAGGCGAGGATGGCTTCGGCAATCAGCAAGTTGGCCCCCAAGTTGCGCGGCAATCACACCAGGGTGCTGCTCCTTGGGTACGTCACCCAAAAAGGATGACGTCCTTAAATTTGTTGACGAGCACGGCATCGAACGCGGCAGCAATCGCCTCCAGGTCTCACACTTCGCACTCCTTCGGAGCTACCCAATGCGCTCGCTCATCGCGGCTGGGCTCGAAGCCCGCCGGCGGGTGTTGCGCCACAAGACCATCGCAGCGGCGAGGCAACCGACACCCGCGACGCCACTGAAGCCAAGCACCCAGACGAGGCCGTCCCGGATGGCATCGAGAGTGGCCGCTGAGGTGATCACGTTCTCACCTCCGAGGACTTCTCGCACCACCTCCACGTCGCCAACCTGGTTGCCAACGACGAACAGCAATATCGCCCCGCCTACAGCAACTCCGTAGGTGATCCCGATGGTGCGGATGAACTGATGCGCGCTGTTGACGCGCCCCATCTCTGAATCGTCGGCGCTTGCCTGGAGCAGTGTCAGCCCGGCAGTCGAGACGAATCCGATTGCCGCTCCCATGACATAAAACGCTCCAAAGATCACTGGAATTGGCCAGGAGAAAGCAACCCCGACTCCTGCCCAAATCACGGCAGGGATCATCAGGACAGAGCCGAGCAAAATGGCGTCAGCTTCACGCCAGCGCTCAAGTAGCCGGCTGACGAGGAAGGCCGCAGACGACCACCCGACGGTGAGGAACAACACCGAGAACGCGGCAAATGACGCAGATTGACCTCGCGTCGTCTGGATATACAACGGGAGGTAGTTATCAGCTGCGAGGCCCGCAATCAGCACCAGACCAGACGTCACGTGGATCCGCTTCAGCGGGAATCGCGTGATGTGAGTTTGGGCGACGAGTGGGACCTCAGCGCTACTCGAATGAATCCAGAATGCAGCGCCACAGGCTACGGTCACGGCGGCACCCGCAGCAGCCAGCCACCAACGGTCACCCATCTGCTCAACGGCTAATAACGAGGCAGCAACCAAGCCAATGATGAGCGTGATGCCACGAAAGTCCATAACGACGCGCTGCGGTCTGTCCCTCGTGCTCGGCAATGTCCGCCACCCCGCTGCGAGAGCCAACGCAGTGATCGGGAGTTGCACCACGAAAATCATTCGCCAGCCAGCGACAGCAAGCAGGCCGGCGGTAATGACCGGACCACCAAAACCCAGCGTTCCCCAGACCATGGAGTTTGCTGCAAATGCTCTGGCCCGCAATCGCTGCGGGTAAGCGAGGCCGACCGCGGTCAGAGCAACCGAGATGACCAAGCCGCCACCAATGCCCTGCAGCGCACGGGCGGCAACCAATGACTCCATGTTCGGAGCCGCTGCCGCAGCGGCACTCGCAAGCAAAAACCACATACCGGCAGCGCGAAAAGTTCGTCGCACGCCGACAGCGTCAATGATAGAACCTGCCGTGATGCCGGCGACGGCAGACGTCGCCAGGTAGGCGGTGATCACCCACGGGAGGAGCGCGACGCCTCCCAGGTCATCGGCGATTGACGGTAACGCTGCCACCAACGCAAGGCCGTCGAAGGCCGCAATGGCGACAATTGTGAGGTTTGCAAGCGTGACCGGCAGGTAGCCGACAGACCAGATGCCACCCTCTGACTCCAACTCTTCGGCCGACTTCACCGCTTCACGCTACTAGCTGGCCTGAAGCCCAGGCTATGCACAGCGGTGTGTTGGCGCGCGACACTGATGAGGTGATCGACATTCCGACCGAAACCGTGACTGGCTCCGCCACCACGGCAACCGTCGCACCGATTAGGGCCGTATTCCCAGCAACAGCTGACATGGCGCAGATGGGCGAATGGAGTTCCGATCGCGTGGTTCGAAAATGGTCGGAGGCTGTTTCGGGCTCTGCCGACAGCGCTAAATTTAGGGGCGACATCGCCGCCGACAGCGGTCCAAACACCCTCAAACGTTGGATGATGTCGTCCGAGGTCATCGGCATCAAACCGAACGCAGCGTTCGAGTTCATCGCTGCGGAGTGTTTGTCGTGGCCGTGTGAGTTCACCCAACGAGATGGCGCCGCAGCGACGACCCAGTCGTTCAGCTACTCGCGGCGCGACGGCTTGCCGAAGTTGGTCCGCAGGCGACTTCTGGACGAATCAAAGGGAATAACCACGGGAATGCAGGCTGCGCTTGACCGCACCGAAACGTCGCTCAGGCGCTGACCGTGTTCACAAGCGCCTTCGACGCCGAAACCGCTGTGGTCGCTCGAGGCGACAGTCGATACGACGTCCGCCTTTCAACTGCGTGGGATATCGGTGACAACGCAAACGGCGGCTACGCGATGCTCCCTGTGCTGCGCTCGCTCCGTGAGGAGTCGGGCCACTCCGACCCACTTTCGGTTACAACGCATTTCCTGCGACCGATTCAGGGCGGCGGTGACGCCCGGATCAACACGTCGCTCGTCCGACGCGGTCGATCGGTCAGTGTGCTGACCGGCGACCTGACCGTGGCAGAAACGCAACGCTTGACGGTAAGCGCAGTGTTTGGTGACCTTGACGACCACGAGCCTGGAACAGGCATTGATATTTCAGCGCCGCTGATTCCAGAGCCTGAGGAATGTCTTAACCGAGCCGAGCTTCTACAAGGCGTCGCTCTGCCGATCGCCTCGCGCATTGATGTTCGCGTCCACCCCAACTCCGCTGTCGTAAATGAGTCAAAGCCCGCAATCAGCGAAGGTTGGGTTCGGCTGAGTGATGGCGCGCCCCCAACTGCGCTGTCATTACCGCTCTTCGCCGATGCCTTCCCACCTTCGCTGTTCGCCAAGCTCGGCAGCGTCGGTTGGGTTCCGACAATTGAACTCACCGTGCACGTCCGCCGGAAACCAGCGGACGGATGGATCCAAGCCCGGTTTGAATGCGACGACCTCATCGGGGGGCGATTGATCGAGAGTGGCACGCTGTGGGACAGCACGGGTCGAGTCGTCGCCCGCTCACGTCAACTCGGACTCCTTCTTGACGCCTAGTTCATCGCTGGATCGCCACCAGCCTGATCGGTCCTGCCTATTTTGATTAGAAGCCAGAGTCCAAGCCGGCGGCGGTCACCGACCGCTCTCGGGCCCATACGTCTGTGTGGTGCGCTTCGAGGATCGGGGGGTGGCGTACTCTAAAAATTCGCCACCGCAAAGGAAAGTACAGACCAGATGCAGAGCCGGGCATACGCCGACAGCGTGACTCAACAACGAGGTGACCTTCCGGGGATCTACGGCGAAGTTGACTTCACCGTGACGCCCGAGCGCCTCGATCAGGGAGCAACGATCGACGACGAGCGTTTCGCAGCAACCCGCAACGCTGTGCGCCGGGTCTTCGATCGGCCAGCGCTCCTTGAGACAATGCGCAACGCCACGATGACCGGGGATCGCATCGCCGACGCCTACGCCACATTGATCCCCGAGTACGGCTTTCAGGCGCTGGTCGAGATGCTAGAGGTTGCGTGCGAACGCGGCGTTGACAGTGTCGACAACGCACCGCGCGAACTTGTCGCTCTCATCTCCGCTATGGAGACCACACCCATCTGGGTCGACATGGAGCTTGTCGAGCAGGGTGCTCGAACCGAACGGATTTCGATGGCGACTGCCACGCCGCTCGCGATCCGCGGGGCATTTCTCGCTACCTTTCTCAACAAGTACGCCGCGCTTCCGATGACAATGACCGGAACGCTGTCTGATGAGGCAGCGGCAAAAAGGGTCTTCGAGACGGCAAGCTTCTTCACGGCGACGACCATGCCCGGTGCTCTGCGGCGTTCAGGGAAAGGATTCGAGGCCGCGGCGAAAGTAAGGCTCATGCACTCGATGGTTCGCTACCACATCCTTAATTCAGGTCAGTGGGACGTCGCGACCTACGGCATTCCGATTCCACAGGCCGACCAGATGCCTGCCGGTCTGATCGGCGTGTTCTTAATGTCTGCACAGCTGCTCCGCAAGGGACAAACTGACTTCACTCCCGAACAACGAGCCAGCGTCGAGCTGTCGCGTTACCGGTGTTTTCTTCTCGGCCTTCCGGAAGACCTGCTCGGCGAAACTCCCCAAGAAATCGTCGATCTGCTGATCGCCCGGCACGTTTCGCTGCGCGAGGGTTACGACGACGAGACATGCGGTGCGCTCGTCCGCGGCACCATGGACGCCGACCTGTTCGACACATCCTCAATCACGGGTCGGCTGCACACATGGCTAGAGAATGGATTTTCGAAGTTCGTATTGATTAAAAGTTTTCTCGATGGCGACGCAGCAAGGGCTGCTTCAATCGGCATTACTTTCAGCCCGTCCGAAAAGATGGCCGCTGGCGTCGCAGCGGGAGCCGTGGCTATTAAAACGCTGTTTTACCGATTCGGCCTTCGCTTGCCTTTGGTTGGCGATTACGTGGACGCACGACTGAACCGGCGACTCGCCAAACTGCTCGACATGTACGGCCACGCCGACTTCGTCACCGATGCTGGCCGATACAAGCTGATCTGAGTTCGAATCACCAAACAAACAAGGACGGTCTCAACACCGCTGCAGTCTGCCCAGCGTGCGGACCGTCGGCAAGGGATTTCGTCCACGATTTCACTCCCCGAACATCCAGTCTCGACCATTTTGGACGATCACATGGAGCAGGAAGAATTGACCGCTGCACGTCATTGCTCGGGCTAAAACTTTTGCCAATCCCGCTTTGCGTTGTCAAAGTTCAGATCTCGCCCACAAACGCTTCAAGAACTACGGTTACCTAGATGTCAGAGGGCTTTCGCTATTCCTCGGATGAACGTCTACCGGTCGAGGTTCTCGTGTTTGAGGTCGACCCGGAGCACGTCGAAGCCTTCCTGGCGATTGATCACGAGGTCTGGACGTTGGGCGAGGCCGATGTGCTTGGCGTCGATCACATTCCATTCTTGTCGAAGGAGGTGTGGCTCGACGATGCCCACCCTGGTCGCATCATCGTGACGTTTGTCTGGGAGTCAATTGAGTCGTGGCAGCACGTCAGCGACGCCCAGCGGCAACGAGAGCTTCAGGCTCGATTTGATCAGAGATTCCCGCACCGTGTCACGTTGCTCCGTGCACTGCACGATGAGTCGGACTTCGGGATCCATCGAGTCAGTCGATTCGAGAGGCTTTGAGCACAGAAACACCGCTGACTGATCTCGACCGGGGACATCGCTTCCAAACCCATTCGAGGTCAACACAAGTTAACCAACGTCGACAAAGACGGACGCGATAGAACCAATCAGACGGGCAGGATCTTGCGATGGGACGGCGACATCGTCAGCGCCAAAACCCGGAACACAGAACGTCAAGCGACAATCGAAGGAGTCGGGCAATGTGTGGCACCTTCGAAAAGTCGATGTCGACGATCACCACTTTGACGTCATCGGCCAACTCTTCCAATGACTGCATGCGGCGTGCGAAAGCGACTCCCTCCGTCTCGTGATCAGCGTCAAAGCCGAATTCTTCATCCCTTCACTGCCGCCGAGCCGCGTTGAGTTTCCGAAACTGATATCCCTGCTGTGTCCGCACCGCTGTCGAGCCCATCTCGCCGATTTTCCCCTACTTTTAGGGTTGAGCAACAACACATACCCTCAAAAAACGGCAGTACGTGAAATCATGATTTCAAGTCACGGTGCTAGATTTCATCGCTCGCACTCGACTTGAATAGGAATTGAAACGTGACAGACGACATGAGAGAAATGGGACCGATCGACTGGATGTTGATCGAGTTCGACCAGCCGTTTACCGGCAAGGCAGCGCCGCCTCTGTTTGACCTCGTCGAGCGAGGCTTGATCACCATCCTTGACGTGATGTTCCTCCGCAAGCTTTCCGATGGTTCGGTGCAGGCAATCGAGATCTCAGATCTGCCCGGCGACGAGGCCATTCACATCAATGTGTTTGACGGCCTCGAGACCGGCATTCTCGGCGACGACGACGTCGCCGCCGCCGGTGAGGCGATGGAAGTTGACACACGAGCGATCATGCTCGTGTTCGAGAACACCTGGGCGGCGCCGTTCGCGATTGCGCTTCGCGAGGGCGGAGGAGTCGTCGTCGACAGCGGCCGGATTCCGGTGCAATCGATCATTGGAGCGCTCGACGAACTCGACGCCCTAGAAGCATCCCTGGAGGGATGATGACCACAACAACAATTACAGAAACAGGAGTTCAGTCATGATGCGTCGCCGACGTGGAGGAGTAGTCCGAACCGTGGGTCGGACCGCAGTGGTTGCAGGCACGGCATCTGCCGTTGCCGGTGGTGTGAGCGCCCGACAGACAAAAAAGTTCAACGAGGGCCAGCAACAAGCTGCTGCTGCTCAGCAATCAGCCTACGATCAGGGCCTCGCTGACTCTCAGGCTGCGGCCGCGGCCGCTGCCGCTGCCGCTGCCCCTCCGGCACCAGTTGCCGCCGCACCGGACCTCATGGCCCAGCTCACACAGCTCGGTCAACTCCACGATCAGGGCGTGCTGACTGACGCAGAGTTTGCTGCACAAAAGGCCAAGCTTCTCGGCTGACATGACCGAGGACCAATACCGGTCCTTCGCCACTGATTACCACTGGTACTTCGACGACGTCGCTCTGTTCCTCGGCAGTGACACACCCGGGGTCAGAGCGGCGATGTCGTCACTTGAGCTGGGGGCATGCGTTCTGGACGCTGCGTGCGGGATTGGCGTCGATGCCGCAGCGCTTATGCGACGTGGCTTCAACGTCAGCGCCTCCGATGCAAGCACAGAGATGGTCGCCGTGACCCGTCACCGCCTTGAAGCCGCGGGAGTCGATCGGACTGACGTCATCACCAGCACGTGGGCAGACCTTCCAACCAAATTCGAGCCCGAGCGGTTCGACGCGATCTTCTGCACTGGCAACTCGATCGCGCACGCACCCGACGCTGAGGCGGCTATCGACGCATTCAAAGCTTTCCGCTCGATCCTCACTCCCGGTGGAATGCTCGTTCTCGATACCCACGACTGGGAACTCGTGCACGAAATGGGCAGTCGAGTCGAGATTGAGCCAGACATCGTTGAACGCAATGGCACACGCTGCGTGCGTACCTACTCCTGGCACGTTCCCGACGCGTTCGGCGAACCACATCTGCTTGAGATAGCGCCAATTTTCATTGACGGTAGTCACGCCACCCTTCGGTCATACCCGGTCACAATGTGGCCGTTTACCCGAGCTGAACTTAACCAGCGTCTTAGAACTGCTGGATTCACGTCAGTTGCACTTGACGCTATCCCCGGCGACGAGCGGTACACCGCGACCGCACGCCGACCGAAGCCCAAGCACCCTTAGGCACCGGGGGTGCTCGTCGCCAGAAAGGCCTCGTAGCGGGGAGAGGCGACTACTGTTCGACCGTGCGCAAGTGGCTTGTCCGTTGCGCCAGGTCGAGAGGAAGTCCAAGTTGCAACTGACGTCGCCATTCCAGCATCAAGCAGACGGAAGTTTTTCTGTAGCGAAGAACTCTCGCACTCGTGACGCTCGCCGCGTTGCATCGGGCTTTCTCGCCGCCCTGATTCTCAGCGTTGCTTTGCTTCATCTCGGGGCCGGTCCGGCTCAAGCTCAGTCTGAGGACTCTGCCCAACAACTCGTGGAGCGGTTCGCGCCGATCATCATGGTCAAACAGCAATCTGAAGACTGCGACAGTGACGGTGAACCGTATGGACCATCCGCCGTCGACATCGTGCTCGACAACCCGGAGGTGGCGCTGCGCCAAGTCGGCCGCGATGACCCCATCGTGACGTGGGCACCAAGCGCGGCCGACCTGATTGACCTTGGGGAAGGATTTTTCCTCGATTTCCCAGGAAGTTCGCTGTCACCCGAGTGCATTTATGAACGCGACTTCAACAAGTACGCCGCTGACGAGCCTGCCACGGTCTACGCGCACATCGTGCAGCCATCCGACGCACCAGGCAAGCTCGTCGTGCAGTACTGGACGTACTGGTACTACAACGACTGGAATAACAAACACGAGAGCGACTGGGAAGGCATATCGCTTCTGTTCGATGCCTCGTCGATTGACGAGGCGCTGGCCTCAACTCCAATCGAAATCGGCTATTCGCAACACGAAGGCGGCGAACGCGCTACCTGGGACTCGGACAAGCTTGAGCGCGACGGCGATCACCCGTTGGTCTACTCCTCGGCTGGCTCCCATGCCAGCTACTTCGGCGCAGCGGTCTTCCTCGGACGCGGCGCATCCGAGGGCTTCGGCTGTGACGACACCTCGGGTCCATCTGACTCGATTTCACCAGAGGTCGTGCTGCTCCCCGATGCGGTCGACGACCCCGACGACCCCCTCGCATGGGTGTCCTTTGAGGGCCGGTGGGGTGAGCGCCAACGAGGCCCGTTTAATGGCCCAACAGGACCAGCTAGCAAGGACCGTTGGCTCGATCCCCTGCCGTGGTTCGAGGAGTTGCGACCATCGAGCGTCATGATCCCCTCAATTGATTCAGACGAAGCAACAGTCGTCGGAGCATTCTGCAGTGTTGTTGCGGCTGGTTCCAGCGCGCTCGTCACCTTCTCTGTGTCGCCGACTGCCGCCATGATCACATTCCTCGCTATCTTCCTCTTGCTGAAATTCATCGCTAGTCGAACAGATTGGTCCCGCGTACCTTCCGAACCCTTGCACCGCCGTCGTCGCGTTGGTCAGATCATCCGCGCCTCAGCGACGACGTACTTGGGATCGCCGCTGTTGTTCATCAGGCTCGGGTTGCTGTACCTCCCCGCTGCCGCCTTTGCCGCCGCGACCGCCGTCATTGCCCGATTAATTCCAATCGTCGGAAGCTTCATCGATCTGGCCCAACCATCAGGCGGTACCAATCTCCTGATGGCAGCACTAGCTGGCAGTGCAGTCAACCTCGCCGCTTTTGTTGGCGTGAGTGCACTAGTAGCGGAGTTCCTGCGCGGCGGCGATCACACGCGTAACGGAATCCAGGCCGCTGCCCTCATCACGTGGGCGAGCCGTCGGACCCTGGTCAGAGCGTTCGTCCGCACCTACGTCACCGTTGTCATCCTTCTAGTCAGCATCATTGGAATCCCGTGGGGTATCCGCCAGCTCGTGCGGTATCAGCTCGTGCCCCAGGTGATCGCAAACGAGAAGACAGACGCGCCGGGCTCGTTGAAACGCAGTTCCGAACTCGTTCATGGTCGTTGGATCCACACCGCTAATGCAACCGCAGCGATCAACGGCATGTTGTTCATCACCGTGATGGGGTTATCGCTACTTCTGCTCGTGGGGGCTGCGTCAATTCCCCTATGGGCATTCTCAGCACTGGTCTCGCTGCTTTACATCATCGTTGCCCCGCTGGCCGCCATTGCCATGAACCTCGTATACGGCAATGCCGTTGCCGCCACACAAGACGCCCCTTTCGCCGAACTCGTCAGCATCGACTAGGAGCTCCGCAGCACAGCTCCATCGGACTCCGCTGAATCATTACTCAGAGCGCAAGTTGGTCGCTCGACATGTCTTCGTGAGCAGAGCGACGCGATGAGAGAACGGTCTCAGCAGTTGATCCCACCTCAGCTGGCTCGGCGGCCTGACCTGATTCGGCGGTCTGTTCAGCCACCCACTCCAGAGCATCTGTGTAAGCCTTCCGCACCATTTCTCCAACGTACTCAGTGCCGCGGTAAACGTTCTCGGCGTCGATGGCCTGGGTGACCATCCGTTCGTCAATCTGGTTGATGACGTGTTGGTTGTTAGTGACAATCATGAGCTTGCAGTCCGCGTCACGCAGCGATTGCGCATATTTGCCAAGAATGTCAAGGAAGGTGGTCCCTGCGTCGTCGGACCCACGGATGCGCAAGATGACAACCGAGTGTCGTGATAGCGGTGTCACCGTCGGCATTTGGTCGAGGAGAACAGTTGCCGTAGCGAAGAAAATCGGACCACACGGCTGCAAGACAACCACCTCACCCGGCGGGAGCTCAAGCGGTGGCTTCACCTCGCGGACCCGGCCGTCGTCCTGCAACTCGAGACGGAAGGTGACGAGTCGAGAAGACTGGCGGATCACAAACAGCAAGACCGAAAGGGTCACGCCGTACATCACTGCGAACTGCAGCGGGATCATCATCGTGAGCACCAACGTGATCGACATGACCAAGAACGGCACCTTTCCGGTGAGCGCAACCGTCCGAACCTTGGCGGGCTTGATCGTGCCGATACCAACCACGATGAGCAATCCCGCCACCGATGGAATGGCGATCCGTTCCACAAGCGGTGCAAAAGCCAGCAGCACGATTGCCATAACGAGCCCTGCGAAGAACAGCGCTGTCCGGCTGCGCGCACCGGCGTCGGTGACAATGGCGCTCGCGGACATTGAGCCTCCGACCGGTGTGCCTTGAAACAAACCGGCCAGGACGTTCCCGGCGCCCTGCCCGATGAAGTCCTGTGAGTTGCTTGGCAAGCTCCCGTCGCCGTTCGGAAATCCGGCCGACACGCCAGCGCCTTGCACGAGACCAACGAATGCCAGCGATATCGCCGGAAGCAGCAAATACGGGACCTCAGAGATGATGGGAAGTTGGACGAAGGGGAGCGAATTAGGCACGTCGGCGATGTCGCGGACGAGCTCAACTTGATGATCTGCGCTTTGGAACATTGCTGCAACAGCTGACCCGACAGCCACCGCCACGACCATGCCGAGCGCTCCGAGTCGGGTCCGTTGCAAACCGACGATCAAAACGATGGTCACTGTGCCGACGACAACCGGAGCAAGTTTGGCCTCATTTAAATTGAAGAGCAGATCAAATGTCCGAGCAATCCGGTTGCCACCCTGCGCGTCGTAGCCGCTGAAATCATTGAGCTGGCCGAGCACGATGTTGATGCCAACCGCGGTGATGAAACCCGTCATCACTGAATTCGAAACAAAACGCAGGAACGCGCCCATCCGCAACAGCCCTGCGATGATCATGACCAAGCCAGTCAGGATCGTGAGCGTGAACAACGAACGTGCCGGGTTGTCGCGGCTGGCGAGATCAACGTCGGCGACGATGATCGACATAGCGCCGGTCGCTTGAACCGTCATGAAAGCAGTGCTCGTGAACAGCGCTCCGCCAATCATCCCGTACAAGTAGCCGTAAAGCCCGGCGACCGGATTGACACCAGCGAGCAGGCCACTCGCCAGACCATCGGGAATACTCTCCACGCCGAGAACAAGCCCAGCGACTGCGTCATCTTTCGCGGTCTCTCGATGAAAGAGCGATCTTGGTTTCAGGATCGGAAACTTCACAGTTGCGAGGATAGAGCAGCCCACCAACCGGTGAGCAACCACATCCTTTAAGTACGAATGCTCTTCGTCATTTTCGACAAACAAGCAACGCCCAGCTCCAGGGATCTCACAAGTAGGGTTTGAACGGTGTCAGAGAAAAATGAGTCAACATCGATGCCATGCTGTGCCCCCAAGCGGGTCGAAGAGACGACTTCGGAACCTCAAAATACGGTAAAACAGGGAAAACTCGGCCCTGGCGGCGCACACGACGGCGATTTCATCGATATCGCGAGTGGGGCGTTCATTATGGGGACAAACGAGGACTATCGATACCCCGGTGACGGTGAGGGCCCAGCGCGAGAAATTATTCTCGACGGCTTTCGCATCGCCAAACATTCAGTCAGCAATCAACAGTTTGCAGTGTTTGTCGATGACACCGGATATCAGACCGAAGCCGAACGGTTTGAGTGGTCGTTCGTTTTCCATTTGTTGCTTCCTGACGACTTCCCAGACACCCGTGGCGTTGAACAAGCACCTTGGTGGCGGCAGGTGTACGGCGCGGATTGGGCACATCCCGCCGGCCCGCAGTCAGACCTCAATGGGCTGTTAGACCATCCAGTCGTCCACACCACGTGGACTGACGCACAGGCGTACTGTGCCTGGGCGGGCGTAAGGCTACCGACCGAGGCCGAGTGGGAGATGGCTGCCCGCGGCGGACTCGTCCAGCAGCGATTCGTGTGGGGCAACGAGTTTGCCCCCAACGATATGACGATGTGCAACATTTTTGAGGGCTCGTTCCCTGCTGAGAACACCGCCGAAGACGGCTACATCGGTACCTCGCCGATCGATGCGTTCCCGCCGAACGGTTTCGGCCTTCACGACATGGCCGGCAACGTCTGGGAGTGGACCAACGACTGGTTTCACTCTGATTTTCATGTCAATGGTCCCCGGGCGAACCCACACGGCCCACCAACAGGCGAAGCAAAAGTGATGCGCGGCGGATCCCATCTGTGCCACGACTCGTACTGTCACCGATACCGGGTGTCCGCACGAAGCTCGAACACTCCGGATTCGTCTGCGGGGAACATCGGGTTCCGAGTAGCAGCCGATTTATCGATCGAGTAGCGAAGGACAACGCACGCGGCAGCAGAACATCGGTTCTGCGGTTTTTGAAACCCAAAATGACGGACCCGCAACCTCGTTGGCCCAGTATCGGAGAATTCGCACTCTTTGGCACCGCCTAGCTTGTTGACGCGGTTTCGGAAGTTGTCACCAACATCAATCTGGATGGACTTGACTATCTGTACGCCCTTGTGTTCATGTTCGTGAGCATCATTGCTGTCGTACTGATTTTCCCGAGCGAGTCGTTGCTCAACGCCCGTTCAGTTCTTGCCACACAAAATGATTCGGACATTGAAATCTGACGACTGATCGTCGCAGGCTCCGCCGGGACAATCGTCAGCGACTAGAGCTAGTACTAGATCTCGCGAACGGTGCTCCGCCGGTTCATGTCAGAGCGAGTCGTGCAAGCCCGACGTAAAAGAAGGCCGCTGAAACATCCGCCATGCTCCAGCATCAGGCGCCAATGTTGATCGTATTCGGGCGTTTCATACCCGGCGTGCGCTTTGTGGTCGGAGCAACGATGTGCGTGACCCGATTTCCTTATCACCGATTTGTGCTCTGGAATGTGATCGGCGAAATTAATGGGCCGCATTCGCCTGCATCACGGCAGCACTTGTCTTGACAGCGATTGGCAGTCAACCGCTGTTGTCGATTCTTATTTCGATCGTTTACCCACAGCGCTGCTCGGACTTCTGTATGAACGTCTAAAAGGTGATTGGGAGGCGTTGAGAACTTCAGCAGCGTCCGACCTGCCGAATTTCGTACGACGAGCCACCGCCGACCTACCCAGGATTCACTTTTCAACGCTGTTCTCGCCAGACAGTCGTTGCTCAGGCTGCCACGGCCACCGGCCCCAGAGTTCAACCACGATCGACCAGGCGAGGAACGTTCGAACGATGACAAGAAGACCAAGCGCAGCAACATTTTCAAGAGTTGGCTGGAGCGTGACTGTTCGAATGATGTCAGCAGCGATGAGTAAATCAAGTCCAAGGAGGAGCCCACGTCCAACTTGTCGCTTGACAGCCTCAACCCCGGCAACAGCACCGGTGACAAACGCTGTGCGGACACCAATAGTGACGGCAATGACGACCGAAGCAGCGATGACACAAACCGCTAGGACCTCGATCCATTCCGAAACATCCTTCGCAAGCTCCCAGTGGCCAACCGTCAACCCTTCGGCTTCTTCGCGCATGAACTCAAGATTAGCGGTGCGGACGAGTT
>Ga0213861_10000236_pt1 | contig 46446 bp, 39 predicted proteins | sample PICome_4_FD_160110 | JGI IMG/M metagenome (GOLD analysis project Ga0213861, IMG submission 160110) | Coastal seawater microbial communities near Pivers Island, North Carolina, United States - PICO131 | ecosystem: Environmental > Aquatic > Marine > Coastal | place: USA: North Carolina... | reverse complement strand
ATCCTTCGAGGTCCCCGGTCAATCGCAGGGCAAAATCTGCCCCCTCCGTGGGGTAGTCGCATTCCTCAGCTGCGGCATAAAAACCTACGCCGTCTATCTGCGTTGCGCCGTTATCTGACTGGGATTTAAGGGTGGCCGATTCAACTTGCGCCACCTCCGGCGTTTCCGTGTTCGCGATATCGCAGCCCAGTAGAAGCAAGGCCAGACCACCGATCAACAAGTTGGATTGAATCATCTTCATAGTGTTTGTTTTTAAAGATTAATAAATAAATTATTGTGATACTTTAAAAGTAAATACTATGTGGTTGCCGGCCTTTTGCTATTGTTGCAAAGCCTTTCTATATTGTTGTAATTAGCTTTAAATCAGTTATTTGCGAAAGTCGATGGGGCTTTCGCCAAAGGTCTGCTTGAAGATTTGCGAAAAATAGGTAGGGGTTTTGAAGCCGGTCTGATAGGCAATTTCGGAGATGGTGAGTGGCGTGGTCACCAGCAGCTTTTTTGCCTCCTGCATCCGGATCATGCGGATAAAAATAGCCGTAGATATGCCCGCTACCGCTTTGATCTTGCGATGCACCTGGGAGCGGCTGAGGTAGAGCTGGTCGGAGAGTTCGTTTACCGAGAAGTGTTCATTGTCCAGTTCAGACAACACAATCACCCTGGCTCTGGCCATAAAGGGATCTTCCGGCGGTACCGTTTTTTCACCTGGCGTACCGAGGAAGAGTTGTTTCCCGTACTTTTTTTGCAGGGTTTTCCGCAATTCAAATAATTGCTGCAAACGGATCAACAGTTCCTTTTTATCGAAGGGTTTTGTCAGATAAGCATCAGCGCCCTGTGCCAGACCTGCTAAACGATCGGCTGCGGCAACCCTGGCGGTGAGCAGAATAACCGGAATGTGGTTTGTTCTTTCATCTTGTTTTAGGGTGGCACAAACTTCAAAACCATCTTTTTCGGGCATCATTACATCACAAATGATGAGGTCCGGTATTTTTTCAAAGGCCGTTTCCATACCGAGCATACCGTTGGGGGCATGTACCTGCCGATATTTCCCCTGCAGGCAGGTGCTGATGTAGTGCACTACGTCGGGTTGATCTTCAATGACCAGTACGAGGGGCAGTTCCTGGTCGTCCTCCTGGAGCAATTCTTCCTGAAAATAGTTGTCCACCGTATTTTGGGAAGAGGCGGGCACGCTGCCATTGAGCGTGTTTTCTGCCAGCGCAGCATTCCGGTGGATGGGCAGCAGAACGGTGAATTCGCTGCCTTTACCCGGTTCACTTTCCACCTGTATTGTACCTTTCATCAGGGCCACCAGTTCTTTGGTTAAGGCCAGGCCAATGCCGTTTCCGTTCCCCTGGTATGGCCGGCCCGCAGCTTGATCCGCCTGGTAGAAGCGGTCAAAGAGGTGAGGTATTTCGTCGGCAGCAATACCGATCCCGTTATCCTTTACTGCGATGGAAAAACGAGCTGCTCCTGCCCGGAAGACGGGGGCAAGGTGGACGGTAATTGCGCCGCCCCCGGGGACAAACTTGAGGGCATTTGACAGTAAATTAGACACCACGATGGCCAATTTATGCGGATCGAAATCCATGACCAATGTTTGTTCTGCGGCCTGGATATCCAGCTGGATGTGTTGCCTGGCGGCCAAAGCATGAAAACCTTCCACCAGGTACTTGATAAAAGCAATCACGTCCCCTTGTACTAAGTTCAACGTCAATTTGCCACTTTCGACCTTCGCAAGGTCCAGCATTTCATTGACCAATTGCAAGAGATGCTGACCATTGCGGGTAATCATTTGCAGCGGTGGCACAAAGTGGTCCAACTGCTGTTGCGCCATTTCCGACCGCAGGTTTTCAGTCATTCCCAGAATAACCGTCAACGGCGTCCGGAATTCGTGGGTAATGTTGTTGTAAAGCGTTGTTGTGAGTTGATTAACCTCCTGGAGCCGGATACTTTTCTGAACGGCCAATGTTTTGGAAAGCTGAAAATGATAGAACCAATAGCCCAGGCCGGCTATTAACGCCAGGGACAAACTGTAAAACCACCAGCTTGTCCACCAGGCCGCACGAATATGAAAAGGCAAAACGAGGGCTTCTTGCGTCCAAACCCCATCCCTGTTGGCTGCTTTGACTTCAAAGGTGTATTCACCGGGCGGCAGATTGGTATACTGTACGGTCTCGTTACTGGGCAGGCCATCCTCTTCCGTGAAGCGCTGCGTGCTACCGGTGTTGGGGTCGATATGCAGTAAGCCCCGCTTGATGGTAGGGATCCAAAAACCGCTTTCATCCTCCAGCACCACTTCGGCCACATCACCCTTGATAACGGGGATAAATTGATCCTTTTCCGGTTCATGCATAAATCGCCTGGTTGCTCCGGTATTCAGATCCAATCGGATCAATCCACTTCCACCTTCTTCCCTGTCCCGGCCTGCTCCAATCCAGAGGTTGTTGTGCCGATCGGCCAATAACACATTGATGAAAAGAGGAGGAATCGCTCCCGGGGCTGGAGGGTCGGTCTGGTAGGCCAGGAAAGTGTCTTTTTTTCGATCATACCTGAACAGGTCACCTCCTGCGGTAGCAGCCCATAACTGTCGGTGTCGACCTTCGGTAATCGCAAAAACAGCTGCTTGGGGTATATTGTAGAAGCGGTGTTGGAGGGCAGGGTCCATACAGGCGGACTTACGAGAAGAAGTCAGCGTATAATTCACAAAGCAATTACCGTTCGGGTTGTACCGGCTCAATCCTTTGGTGTGTCCTGCCCACAGATTTCCTCCCGTATCTACAAACAGCTTCCCGATATTGTTGTCGGCCAGCGAAGTCGTATCTTCCGGATCATGCCTGTAGATCTCCACTTCATAGCCATCGAATTTCAGTAACTCCTTGTTTGTACTCAGCCAAAGGAACCCCTCCTGATCCTGCACGATGGCTACAAACTGATCAAACCGAATACCATTTGCTTCGATCGGGATTTTTTTGAAATCTACTGTCGTAGATTGCGCACCTAAAAGGGTGGGAAAGATTAGCAGGAGCAGGAGGCTGCATGTAGCGAATACGCCCCATTGATGATATGGTGAATTGACGCTGCTGATGTTGGGTTTAGGTTATTTGGCGATTTAGCCGGGTAAAAGTGTACTCAAAAATAAACATTTTTAACGATACAATCAACTGTTATGGGGAAGCTACTCCGACTGAAAGATTTGCTTGACGCTAAATTGTGGGAAGTGCCGTAGGTACTTAATAGCGATTAGAAAACGGTCAAAACAGGGATTTCTCATAAAAGTAAAATCCGCTCGAAAAGACAAAAAGCACTAAAATTTGCCCCGCCCCTAAAGGGAGTTTTTGCCCTTTCTCCCTTTAGGGCTGGGGTAAAAAAGACGAAAATTGTTAAACCGGTTTTTAGGAGAAAGCCCTTTATTAGCAGATTAGGAGGCTAGTTTCTTAAGTTTATTCCCTATTTTTATTCGCTAGAAAGGGTGTCCATTCAAGGCACCCACCATGGTGTAGTGTCAATCAACCAACATACATGAAAACCACCCTATTCACTTTCCTCATCTTCCTGGGCAGCTTCGGCGTGCGGGCTCAGATTACCGTCACCAATGCCACTTTCCCGGCTTTGGGCGACACGCTCCGGCTGGCAACCGATCTTTCGCCAGAAGGCATCAACCCATTTACACCACCTGGTGGTGATCAGGCTTGGGATTTTAGCAACCTACAAGCCGACCTCACCGAGGAAATCGTGTACCAGGCCGCCAGTGCAGGCAGTGCCAGTGCGAACTTTCCGGGTGCGGATCTCTTCGCAGCCTTTGCTGATGGCACCGAAGCCTATTTCAACGTGACGGCCAATAATTTTGAACGGCTGGCTACGCTCGGACCCGACCCCGCCGGAATAGGCTTCACCCTGCTCAATGAATTTTCTTCGCCCATCATCGAGCGAAGGGCGCCACTGGCCTTTTTTGACCTCAACCAACAAAGCATAAGCCAACTGTTATCACTTCATCCAGCTGCCTTTCCGGCGGCCTTCGTACAAAGTTTGCCGCTCACAGCCGACTCCTTGCGCTTCCGGGTGGCCTGGAACATACTTGACGCCGTGGATGCCTGGGGAACACTGACCATCCCCAGCGGAAATTTCGCTGTGCTGCGTGTTAAACGCACCGAATACCGGGAAACCCGCTTAGATGGCAAAGTGCCACCGTTGGGCTGGCTAGATATCACAGATGTGGCAATAAGCACAGGTTTGACGTCGCGTTTAGGCGTAGATACCACCGTAACCTATTCGTTTTACAACGACGTGGCCAAGGAACCTATCGCCGTGGTGAGACTAGACAACAGCCAATCGCAGGCCATTCAGGTCGTTTACAAAAACACCAATGTCGCTACCCCGGTCGGCGACAGGTCCACCCCAAATAATCCGGCCATCTGGGTCTACCCCAACCCCGCTACCGACTTTGTCTGCTTTGAAGGCGCCAGCCTGCCCGCAGATACCTATATACTCCGCCTTTTCGATGGTACAGGAAGGGCCGTCTGGTCAACTACCTACCAGTTGGCCAGCAACCAGCCCAATTGCATACCACTTAAACACCTGAATAATGGCAGCTACTTTTACCGACTGGAAGACCTGAAAGGCCGCCTCGTAGCGGCGAATCGATTGGTTGTTGGACAGCATGAATGATTATCGAACCCGTGAAGCCATTCCAATGAAAATCCAATTCGTCTTCGCGCTACTCGCTGCGGGTTGGGAGTTGTATTACGAGACGGTTTTCTGTCCTAACAATTGGGAGAAGATCAATAAATGAACCACCGCCACGAGCCCCCCCCCCTGTGCAAAATCACCCCCTCCTCTGATTTTAATCATCGGGGAAATCACAAAAAACCAACGAATTTTAAGGGATATAGTAGTTGCTTTTAAGCGCTTTACCGGGTAGCTGTTCACTTAAAACCAAATGAATGTACGCGAAATTCAAAGACCGGAGCACTGCGGGCAAGTTGCTTTGCCCACATCTGAAAAAGCAGGAAATTGTCGATGGCATCATCCTGGCATTGCCCCGGGGTGGGGTGTCCATTGGGTTTGAACTCGCCAGTTGCCTCCAGTTGCCCCTCGATGTATTCCTCGCCAAGAAGATTGGCTACCCCGGAAACCCCGAATTTGCCATCGGCTCGGTGACCCTCACGGGAACCAACCTGAACGGCCCGGCCGCAGAAGTCGACCCCGCTTACCTTGCCCGGGAAGTGGCCCGTATCCGGCAGCAGTTGCAAGACCGGTACGCCCAGTACTACGGCACCCGCGCCCCGCTGCCCCTCACTGGCAAGACCGTCATCCTGGTCGACGACGGTGCCGCAACGGGTAATACCTTGTTCGGCGCCATCGAAGCCCTCCGCCAGGAAGGGCAGGTGAAAAAGATCATCGTGGCTATTCCGGTAGCCGCCGCCGCCGTAGCCAAAAAGCTTAAGAAAATGACCGCTGGGCTCGTCTGTCTGCTCACGCCAGTACATTTGATGGCCATCGGTTCCTTCTACGAAGATTTTTCTCCGGTGGAAGACCAGGTGGTCAGCGCCTTGCTGGAGCAGGCTGCCGCCGCCAATGATTAACAGGAGACCAGGAGCAGTTCCTGTCCGATAAATTAAGCCCTTATGATTACTGAAAAGCTTGCCCTATTCGCCCTGAACACCAGCCGTAAATTTGGTGAGCAGGTGGCCGCCTCGCTGGAGTTGCCGCTACGGGCACACGAAGAAAGAGATTTCGGCGACGGCGAACACAAAAGCCGGTCGCTGGTGAACGTCCGCGACCAGCAGGTCTTCGTCATCCAGTCGCTCTACGGGGAGCCGGGGATGAGTGTCAACGACAAATTGTGCCGCTTGCTCTTTTTTATCGGCTCCCTGAAGGACGCCGCCGCCCGCGAAATCACCTTGGTGGCCCCGTATTTGTGTTACGCCCGGAAGGACCGGAAAACAAAATTCCGGGATCCCGTCACCACCCGCTACCTGGCGGCGCTGGTGGAAGCCGTGGGTACCGACCGCATCCTGACCATGGACGTGCACAACTTGCAAGCCTACCAGAACGCCTACCGGTGCCAAAGTGAACACCTGGAGGCCAAAAACTTATTTGCCCATTATTTTGCCGGAATAATAGCCGACGAAAAAGTAGTCGTGCTTTCTCCCGACTTCGGCGGCCTCAAGCGGGCCGAACAATTCGGGCAATCCCTCGGCGAAGCGCTCGGTCAGGATATCCCCCTGGCGGTGATGGCCAAACAACGCAGCGAGGGCGTCGTCAGCGGCAGTACCCACATCTACGGAAAAGTGAAGGGCAAAACCGTGGTCATCATCGATGATATGATCAGTTCCGGCACCACCCTGGCCCGGGCCGCCAGCGCTTGCCAGCAGGCGGGCGCCCGCCGGGTATTCGCTGCCGCCACGCACGGGGCGTTCACCGAGCAAGCCAGCGCCATTCTCCGCGATTCGGCCATCGAACAGGTCGTCGTTACCAATACCATCCGGCCCTTGCGGCTGGCCGAAGATCTTCTGCGTGACCGGGTGCGCGTACTGGATGTGTCGCCCTTGTTTGCTGAAGCCATCCACCGAATCTGGCAAAGCGGATCGTTGACCGAACTCCTGGAATTCGATCTGCCCACCGTCATCCTGGAAGACCAAAACTAAGCGCGGCAATTGCTGCAACCCCTATTCACCTTAAAATACCCATTATCGTGGCGATAGCAACCCGGGATAAGGTCGCTTTTTTAAAAAGCCCATTGGCCTATAGCCCACCGCCGGCCGGGGTGGAAGTAATGGAAACCCACCATTCGTGGGTTTTCCTGACGGATCGTTTTGTGTATAAGATGAAAAAGCCGATCAAACACCAACACCACGATTACAGCACCCTCGCCCGGCGACAGGCCAACAGCAGGGCCGAACTGCGGTTGAACCGCCGGCTGGCCAAACCCATCTACCTGGCGGTACTGGCGCTCACCGTCGACGAAAAAGGACAGTTGCAACTGGGCGGAACCGGCCGAATTGTAGACTGGCTGGTGAAGATGAGGCGGATTCCTGCAGAAAATATGCTGGACGCCGCTATTCGCAACCAAACGTTCACCACCACCGAAATAGACCGTGCGGCCACCAAACTGGCTACCTTCTACCAGCGGGCTGCGCCGGAAAATGTCGGCTATAACGCGCAGCGGAACCAACTGACGGCCGAATTGGACCATACCCGCGAGGTACTTCACCTGCCTTTGTTCAAATTGGATACCGCCCTCGTAGACCACATCTGCCACGGGCTGCGGCAAGTTTTAGCGGACGAAGCCAACCTCTTCCGGCAGCGTATTGCGGAGAAAAAAATCATCCAGGGCCACGGCGACCTGCGGCCACAACACGTTTGCCTGCGCCCGACGCCTTACTTTATCGACTGCCTGGAGTTCAGCCAGGAACTCCGCACCCTCGACCCCATTGACGACCTCTCCTACCTGGCCCTGGAATGCGACCTCCTCGGCGTGCCGGAGATTGGGGAACGGTTTTTTCAGCGATATGCCGAACAGAATAGCCCCGGCGTACCGGCCACCCTCAAATATTTTTACAAAGCGCTCCGGGCGCTGGTCAGGGCCCGCCTGGCTGCTGCTCACCTCCTGGATCCCCAATACCAGGACGACCCACGCTGGGTGGCCAAGGCAAAGCGGTATCTGCAGGAGGCGCAAATCAATCAGGCAAACATCAGGTACGGGGTTTCCTAACTTTTACGGCCTACCACAGCTGACTGCCCCGGCCGGAGGATCGCTTATTCCAGCCCGAAGGCGTAATAGAAAACCTGCTGGGGGTTATCCGGGTAAATTCCTTCCAACAACACCCCGCCCTTGAGGTTGCTCATGATCTTCACCAAATCCTCGACCACCCGCACCGGTTGGCCATTTACCTGGGTAATGATGAAGCCTTCCTGGATGTCGGTTTCGTTGCGCAACTTGCCGTTGCGCAGTGATTTTACTTTTAACCCGCCGGGAATCGACCACTTTTTAGCCGCTGCCGAACCAATGGGCTCGAGGTCAGCCCCCAGCTTTTGCAGCAGGGTAGTGGTGTCGTCCTTCTTCACCACGCTGGTATTTCCGGCGCTGTTTCTGAGGGTGACCGATATCTCCTGTGGCTTGCCCTTGCGGATGATCGCGAGCTTCACCCGGTCGCCGGGCCGGCGGCGGCCGATCATTTCCAGTACGTTGGCCACATTGTCGGTGGGCCGGTCGTCCACAGCGGTAATGATGTCGCCTTTCAGGATGCCAGCCGCCGCTGCCGCTGAATTAGCCGTCAGGCTGTCGACGTAGACGCCCCTGGTAGTACCCAGGCCTTTTTCCTGGGCCAGGTCCCCGTCGATGCCCCGAATGACGGCCCCGAGGAATCCGCGTTGGACGACGCCAAATTCCCGCAAATCCGCCACTACTTTGCGGACAATATTGCTGGGTATGGCAAAGCCGTAACCAGCGTAGGTGCCGGTGGGCGAAGAAATAGCGGTATTGATCCCCACCAGTTCACCCGCCAGGTTGACCAGCGCCCCCCCGGAATTGCCGGGGTTGATGGCTGCGTCGGTCTGAATAAAAGACTCAATGGGAGTCTGGTCCTGCATGATGTTGATATTCCGGCTTTTGGCGCTGATAATACCGGCGGTCACGGTGGATTCCAGGTTGAAGGGGTTGCCGACCGCCAGCACCCAGGCGCCTACTTTGATTTCATCGGAATCAAAAAAGGGAATGGCTGGCAGGTCGGTGGCTTCGATCTTGATCAGCGCGACCTCCGTAGACGGATCCGTACCAATCACCTTAGCCGGGAAGGTGCGGTGATCCTCCAGGGTAACCGTCAGTTCATCGGTATTGGCTACGACGTGGTTGTTGGTCACCACGTAACCGTCGGAACTGATGATTACGCCCGATCCGGAACCCATACGCAGTTGCTGTTCGGGTAGCCGCTGACGGTCGAAGGGGCCGAAATCAGGATTTCGGAAAAGATCGCGGAAAGGCTCGGGAATCTGCTCCCAGTCAAAGTCATTGCTGGCACGTGATCCTACGCTTTGGGAAGAGCGGATATGCACCACCGAAGGAAGCGTTTGCTCCGCCGCTTGCGTGAAATCGAAGTAGGGGATTTCCGCATCGCCTGCCGCAATAAAGCGCACCGGCCTACTGCTAACAGGCAGTAGATCACTGGTTTTCGAACTGGCTTCGTTTTCCAGAAATTTGTAGGTACCCAGGGCAATTATCCCGCCCCCGAAAGCAACCAACAGGTAGATCAATAACTTTTTCATTACCATGTATTTTGGGGTTAAGACCAGATAAATTAGTCGATGCTAGGGTTTAGCGGTTTACGGATAGCGAAACAGCGCATTGACCGGCGCGTAGGAAAGCGGTAGGGTTTCCCGATCTGTGAGGAAGACGGTGCCACCGTTGAGCAGTACCTGAATAGCAGCGAGGTTGGTCAGTGAGGTATTCGCGATGTCCTGTTCGGGTTGGATCTCGGTTTTTGCATTTTTCGGATCATAACGGCCCCATATTTCCGCCTCCCGGTCGAGGAACAAAGCGGCGACCTGGCCATTGAGGGCAGCGGGAACAACTTCCTTGATGTCGGTTGAGGTGCGGGGGGTGTCGCGGAATATTTGTACCTGCTCGGCCAACTGTTCCTGCTCTTCGGCGAAGTGGGCGGCCAGAAGATCCCAACATTTTTGGTGCAAGGCTGCCAGCGGTTGCTCCGTAGGATTGCCGGTAATGCCCGCGTTAAAGAGGTGGCGGTACGTATTGGCTGCCTGGTAGATGGGCAGCAAATAGTCTTGAGCCGCTACCACCAGGGGCTGGGGATCTTCGTTGAGCACGGGCACGATCACGTGGTCTACGGCTTTGAAGAAGTGCAGGATTTCTTCCTTTTTATCCGCCTGCCATTCGCCTGGCCCGTAAAAGAAAGCTTGCTGGTGTCCGCCTACCTTCCCCGCGCGGTAACCGAGAAATTTGGGCCGGTAATCCTCGCCGACCACATTTTCCAGCCGCTGGGGTAGCGGCGGATCTAAATGTAAAGGCGTCAGTCCTTGCTGGTTGCCCCGGTACAGTGCTACCTCGTGGAGATCCAGGGTCAGCAGGTAAAATTCGCCGTCGTTTGCGAGCAGTGGCACCAGCGGTTTCAAGTAAAAGCCGTGGGCTATATAAACGTAGGGTTCCACCGCGAAAGGCAGATTGAAATAAGCGAAATGGCCATTGGCCACGAAGAGAGCCAACCCTTCCGTCTGGTGCCGCCAAAAATAGCCGTCATCGGTCAAAACGCGCAACGCAGCCAGGAAGTTGTTGATGTCTGGTGGGGAAAACCCCCGGTGTTCCAGGTTGGTTACAACCTGTTTGATTTGGTTTTTTAAGGTCAGTTGGTCTACGTGTTCCAACACCTCCTGCCCTGCGCGGTGGGTAGGGAGGTAAAAAGAAACACACAATCCATCGGTGAATTTTGCCAACGTCTGAAATTGCGCTTTCGTGAAGGTTTTCATGGTTTTGGTTTTGGTGCGGCCTGGTGGTTGTACGTTTAACTAAGTTGTGGCCTTTTGCGGGTTTGTGAAATGACGACCATCAACCTAATTTTTGATTTTAGTCAGGCGGCCAATTGTCTGCCTTTGAATTTAAGTGGGGGGGAAAGCCAGCGAAAGTTCCCGCGTCCTGGAAAACGGCTTATCCTAATGCCCGGTTTCAAAGCATTAATCGGGATAATTTCCTGGAATTCATCCAGGAATAAAGGGTGGCAGCCTTCCAACAGTTAAGCCATGCCCTGCACCAGGCCCACCAGATCGCCCACCACCAGGCGGGCAATTTGCCAGCCCAGCCAGACCCAGCCGCCGGGTTGAGCGAGCCTGCCAATGATTTTGATCATCTCCAGCGTGGTATCAATAAAGTAGAACATGCTGTTTTTCATGTCCTGCAAGTGGTCGACGTGGCGCTGGATGTCGGCAGGACGGGCCTGGTCACTGACGAGGTTGATCCCATCGAAATCGAGACTGAATTTAGTGGCGAACACATCTATGGTATCCGTATCCGGCGTCGGGGTACCCAGGGTGACAATGGGCCGCCCCAGCAGAAAGTAACCCAGATAGCGGAAGCCCCGGAAAAACTGTTGGATACCGGCCCTGATCTTGCCCGTAATCAGTTTGATGAAACCGAAGACGGGGCCCAGGAGCTTGCCTACCGCCTTGGCCACCCAGTTGGCAATACGTTTGAACCCTCGCCAGATGCCCGCCAGAAAGGAGGTGCGGGGGAAGGCCACGCGCCGCAGTGGTTTGACCGCTGGATCGGGATAGAGTTCCCGAAAGTCTTCGCTGTTGAGGATGCGCTCGTCCAGGGTGGCGGTAGGTACCTCCGCTTCTTCCTGCAGCTTTTTTAGCAGGAGGGTCATCTCATCTGCTTGTTCGGTTTTGCTGCGGGCCGTCTCCACTGGTTGCGCATGGTACTGCTGCAGCAACTCGAACATCGCCACAAAGCCGATCACAAAAGAAGTGCCATCGTCGGCTTCTCCACGCTGGGAGAACGCCGAAAAAGCATTTTCCAGGTCTTTTCGTGCCTGGGGTTTGAGTTCGCCATTGCGTTTCCGGGGGCTAACTTCTTCCTCTTGCGCCATCAGACTCACGACGGCCTGGTGCGATAGCTCGCCCCATTTCCCATCCACCGATCCGACGTAGAAGTGCGTTTGCCAGAGTTTTACCTGTAGCAACCGAATGCCAAATTCGTGGTAGCCGGTATCGACCAATTCCTGGCTGGCATTTGACATCCGGCGCCGGTGACCTTTGCGCTCCCGAAAATCGTCATCATCGTCCAGCCAGTTGTCTGCTGCTGCTCCGGCTTTAAGCCGATAAAAAAGGATAATCTTCTTTTTTCGGATACCTTCCGGGCGGGCATCCCGAAAACGTTCGTAGAGTAGATCGATATGGCAGAGCAGCTGCCAACCAACCGCGGGAATTTCCATGACCTCCTCCGGCTGAACCGAAGGGGGAAACAGCTCGAGCTGGATCAGGTTCTGAAAGCTGTAGAGGAATTTTAGCTGTTGGCGGTCAAAAATATAAATGTCCCGCAGGCGGACATCCAGGGTAAACAGGGTGCGCATCCGGAACGCCAGGGAACGCCCGTAGCAGTTGACCGCACCGATCTGGTACGCCGGTGGCGGGAGCATAGAACCATCAAAAGAGGTATAGCCCGCAATCCGCTCAACCAGCTGCCCAAGGTGCTCCTCGATCTGGGGAAGTTGCAACTTGGCCAGCTCACCGGTAAAAAACACGGGCAACATGGACCAGTCTTCTTCCGCCAGGTACTGGCGTACAGCAAAGAGTACCGGCACCAGTAGGCGGGGCTCGTCCGGGATGTCCTTTCTCAACGCGTGATAGGTGATAAACTGATGAGTAGTCAGGTATCCCAGATCCGTCAGATGTTGCACCAACTCGTGCCAAAGTCCCCGGTAGTGTCGGGATTTCGCGGCTTCCAGCGGGTTGCCGGCCAGCGGCGGTTCTTCGTAAGGAACCTGGTAAGTACCCGGCAACTGCTCTTCAATAATCGCACCTAGTTCGTAGGCTGCCGCCGTGGAAGTCGTTTCGTCGATCGCCCGGCAACACCGTTGGAACTGCTCGACGGAGGTATTCATGCCTCTCCTCCTTCTGACTTAGGTAGCTTGGTTTTTTTTGATGTTTTTATGCCGCGGATAACGTTCAGGCGGGCCGCAATGGCGCTGCGACCTTCCGTGGCTGCGGAAACTGCTTCAAAGTGCATTTTCACCAACGGTGTATCTGCCTCGGTAAGATTTTCGCTTACAAAATGGAACGTATCCCGGTCTATTTCAATCCGCGAAGCAGCCAGGATGCGCAAATCGGCTTCACTGGTCTTGATGCCGTTGATGCGTTCAAACATGGTGTCAAAGTCAATGATTTTACGCGCTGACTTTCCATCACCAGTCTCTACTTCTAATTTCGCGATGACAAACTTACCGGTAACGGTAACCACATCGAGGGTAAACATGTCTTTCAAAAAACTCATATGGAAGGTGTATTAAAAAAGAGGGGGGTAATGCAGGAAAATATTAACTGCCCGGTAATATACAGAAAGCTGTTCGTATTTTATTTTTCAGACCAGGGATAAAAAGGGGAGTGGCTGCCTCATTTGTCCTTTTTTTTTAAAAAAACCAACTCTCCTCCCCCTTTGACTGTTTTCCGGGTAGTTCTTATACAAATAACACCCATTATGAAAATGCTAACTTTTGCCAACCAGGATCAAATGCCTATCCTGGGCCTGGGCACCTGGAAATCTGCCCCCAACGAAGTGTACGGCGCCGTTCGGGAGGCCCTCCGGATCGGCTACCGCCACCTCGATTGTGCCGCCATCTACGGCAATGAACAGGAAGTGGGCCGGGCCATCCGGGAAGCCATTGCCGAAGGCAGCGTCACCCGGGAAGCGTTGTGGGTTACCTCCAAGCTCTGGAACAACGGCCACGGCCGCGAGCAGGTCATTCCCGCCCTACAGCGTACCCTCGCCGATCTTGGTCTGGACTACCTCGATCTCTACCTCATCCACTGGCCCATTGCACAACAACCCGATAAAGTGAGCGCCCGGAGCGCCGCCGACTTCATCGCCCTGGCCGACTGCCCCCTGACCGCCACCTGGCAAGGGATGGAAGCCGCGCAGGCCGCCGGGTTGGTTCGTCACATTGGCGTCAGTAACTTCAATGCCCGGCACCTGACCCAACTGCTGGAAGGTGGCCAGGTGAAGCCAGCCATGAACCAGATCGAATTGCATCCCTATCTGCAACAACCCGCCCTGGTGGCTTTTTGCCAGGAGCACGGCATTCACCTCACGGCCTATTCGCCCCTGGGGTCGGCCGACCGGCCCGCCGGACTCAAGGCCGCCGACGAACCCATCCTCCTGGAAGATCCCATCATCGTACAGCTGGCCCGTCAACACCAGGCTACCCCGGCCCAGGTACTCATCAGTTGGTCCATCCACCGGGGGATTGCCGTGATTCCCAAGTCGGTCAATCCCGGCCGCCTGCGGGAGAATTTTGCGGCCGCCGAACTCCACTTATCCGCCGAAGACCTCCGCCAGCTGGCCACCCTCGACCGGGGCCGCCGCTACGTCGATGGCAAATTCTGGGAGGTGCCGGATGGCCCTTATACCCTCGCCGAACTTTGGGGATAGGCTTCCCGCTTTTTTTCTACTTTTACAATGGTTTTTTTTCTTCATCTATAACGAATACTATGAAATTCAATACCCTTCTCTTTCTCGGTCTGCTGAGCGGACTATTCACCACTGCCCAGGCGCAGGAGGTCAAATTTGCGGACCTCGACAAGAGTCCCATGGATGCCGCCCACTATCCCGAGGGTGCGGCCTACCAAAATTACCTGGCTGCCGATGATGCCGATCGCACGGAGCTGATCAAGGTGTTGTACTGCCGGCCCGGCAAAAACGACCGCGCCATCTTCGGAGCGCTGGTGCCCTGGGGGCAAGACTGGCGCCTGGGGGCGAACGAAGCCACCGAGGTCACCTTCTTCCAGGATGTGGAAATTGGCCACACCCTGGTACCTGCCGGTTCGTACACCCTGTTTGCACAGGTCTACCCCGAACAGTGGATCATCAAAATTTCTACGGAGCGCTTCATCGGCGGTTCCGAGAATCGGGATGTCAGCAAGGATATTGCGGCGGTCACGGTACCTACTACGCCACTAGGCACGGCGCGCGAAAGCTTCGTGATTGGTTTCCAAAAAGTGGATGACGGCCTGGTCAATATGCTCTTCGAATGGGACCATACCCGCGCGACCCTGCCCATCAACCTCAACCCGCCCAGCCTGGCTGGTGACGATGTCAGCCCGCTGGACCTGGTCCAGTACCCCCCGATGTCCAGACTGCGCAACTACGTAGAAGCAGCAGACCTGGCCGCTAACGAACCCCAGGTAAGAGTCGTCTACAGCCGCCCACAAATGAAAGGCCGCAAGATCTTTGGCGACCTCCTGAAGTACAGCGAACTCTGGCGGGTAGGCGCTAACGAAACCACGGAACTGACGTTCTTCCAGGATGTGAATATCGGTGGAACGGTTGTCCCCGCCGGCCGCTACGGCCTGTTCGCTACCGTGAACAAGGACAATTGGGAGTTCATCATCCACAAGAATGTACAATCCTGGGGCCCCGCCAACCACGACGACGAAGACAATATCGTGACGGTAGTTGCCAAAACGGAGAAAACCCCCAGTACGCTGGAGGCTTTATCAATGACTTTTGTAGACAAAGGAAACAACAAGATCGACCTCGTGGTCGGTTGGGAAAACACCATGGCGCGTTTGCCCATTACGGTGCTTAAGTAATTTCCTTCTCAACGGATTTTTCGGAACGGGCTATTGGCAGGAGTGCTGGTAGCCCGTTTTGTACTTGGCGTGGCGCCGCCGCGAGCACCTCACCTTCTCCGGTGGCGTGCCTGTTAGTTGCCGGAAATAAATTTCCGGCGACCCGACCCGGTACCTACCGCCGAAACACAATATCGCCCCAGCCCGACACAATGCGCGACTCGCGGCACTGTCCACCGGCGTAGGTCATGTGGCTTTCCTTGCCGTCGGGCAGAATGATCCGGTACTTTTGGTCGCCCATGCGCGTCAGGGGGATATTCACGCCCCAGCGTTCGGAAAAGACCTCCCGCCTGTTGGTTGGCTCCTCGAAAAAGGCAGCCAGCAGGCTCTGGTTGATCGAGGTGGTCTCGACGCGCTCGGTGTGGTCTTCGAAATAGGTGGAAAAGGTGCTGCCTACGAGCTTACCGTAGCAGGACTCGCGGGTTTTTTGGTTGCGCAGGTACTTAAAGGAGGTGGTCAGCAGCCGGTTGTTTTCGTAGCTGGCTGAGTACGCCAGGTCGAGGTCGACGGAGATGATGTACTTCACCGTCAGGTCGGTAACCGAAGAGTAAGTGACCGTACCCGCTTTTTCGGAACGCGAGACGATCATGGTACCAATGTGGTCATTGCCCAGGTAAGCGTCGAAGTGCAATTGTTGGCCGGTAGCCGTGTGCAAAGAAAGCAGCACGGCTGCGTATAAGCTGATTTTGGATAGTATCATTTGGAAAGATGGTATTTGGGTAGAATTTTGTTTGACCCAAAGATAGAACCTTAAAACACGATACCGCAGTATACTTTACGGAAAATATTTTATTTGGTGACATGAGGCAACAGGCCGCCTTTTTTAGTTGCCGAGTAAGACTCAGCACATCGAAAAAATTCCTGCCGGAGGCGTATCGGTAGCTACTGTTCCCAGCAAACCCGAAATCCCGTCATACCTACCTCGTTGGGGTCCCGGATGATCCGAACGGCATTGCGGAGATCCCTCGAAACGCTGTTACAGCAACCTCCCCGGCGTACCCTGGGCAAGCCAGTTTTGCGGGGGTTGGTCTGGGGTTCTGCGGGGTAAGTGTTCCAGCCATCCTCGCACCATTCCCACACGTTGCCGGTCATATCGTAGAGGCCCAATTGATTGGGGCTTTTCCGGCCCACCGGATGTCCCCTGCCGCTACTGTTGCCGCGGTACCATCCCAGGTTGGCCGGGTTACTGCCCCCGCTGTAAAGAAAATCATCCGCTTCGCCCACGGCCCCGCCGCGTGCCGCGTATTCCCATTCGGCTTCGGTGGGCAGCCGGTAGCGCTTGCCCGTTTGTTTGCTCAGCCAACGGCAGTAAGCTACGGCATCGTTATAGGACACCCCCGCAATGGGCAGGTCGAGTGCCTGGCGGCTGTAGCCCTGGCGGCTGTAGAAGTCGTCCGTTCCGGTGATAAGGTGGTATTTATTGCCCGGCTCCAGCCAGTCAGGGTAGTTGCCGTTGGTGGCTTCGGCGAAAGCCAGGTATTCACCTACCGTCACCTCGTATTTGCCCAGCGAATAAGATTTCAGCGTCACCTCATGGGCCGGTTTTTCCTTGGGGTGGCAATCGCCATCGCGTTCCTGGCTCAGGCAACCCATGGTGAAGGTGCCAGCGGGTATCCGCACCACCGGTGGTTCGGAGAAGGGGGTCGGGACAAAGGGTGGTTCTTCCTGGGGGGGCTTAGGAGGTGTTACCACTGGTGGATTGGTGCCCGTTGGGGTACTACCCGGTGGAACGGTCGGCTTAGGAGGTGTTACCACTGGTGGATTGGTGCCCGTTGGGGTACTACCCGGTGGAACGGTCGGCTTAGGAGGTGTTACCACTGGTGGATTGGTGCCCGTTGGGGCACTACCTGGTGGAACAGTCTGTTTAGGAGGTGTTACCACTGGTGGATTGGTGCCTGTTGGGGTACTACCTGGTGTTACGCCCCGGGGGGCAGTCTGATCGGCCGGCGGAAAGTTTGCTTCAATGTACTTGAGGATGTCCCGCTTTGTCTTTGGCAATTGGGGTTCGTCGGCGTATTCGAGCAGCCGCGTGACCAGGGCCAGCGAATCGGTTTCCGCCAGCCGGGGTGGGGTGGTGGTGGTGTAAGGTTTTTTCCAGGTCGGCTTCTTGGCCAGCAGTTCAATGGCCGCCAGCCGGTGTGGCCCCTGGGGGTACAGCCGCAGGTAGCGGTCGATATTGACAGGATTGGGGAGCTGCTGGACGGCACCCCACACTTTCGGTTCGGCGTTGGCCATGGCCAGTTGTGCTGCTGGCTGGTGCGCCAGGTCGCAGGGCACCTGGAGATAGGCCTGGTAATCTTCGGGGTAGCCGGTCAGTTGGGCCAGTTCCCAGTGGGCCGGGGCCGCGTTTTCGCAGCCCGGGTTTTGCGCCAGGTACGCCAGCAGTAGGCTTTCTTTGTCGGCAGCGGAGGTGGTTTTGGTATCCAGTTTGGCCCGTAACTCGTCAAAACTACTCGCTTCGGTCTCCAAATGAGCCAAATCGGGGTTGGTCACCTCTTCCTTATCGGAATGGGAGCTTCCGCTGCCCGATCCCCAACGGCTGTAGTCACTGATAATGCCGCTTGAAATCATGTACATGAGCGCCGCAAAGCCAACGATCAGCGCCATCGCCAGGGAATTATAGGGAATCTTGTGCAAGAACTCAAAGCGGGGTGGGGCGATCAGGGCCAGGGCACAGGGCACCACCACGCCTTCGTCATCGAGCTTTACGAAGGGTACATCTTCTTCGGCAACCGCCGGTTTTTCGGCAATGATGACGACGCTTTCGTCGAGGGTTTTTTCGCGGATACGGTCTTCGCCGTCGATGTGCATAATGATGCTCACCTTCAATTCCAGGACGTGCTCCCCCGCCTTGATCGGTTTCACGTAAAAGCGCCATTCCGTAAAATCATCCTGGTCGATCAGTTGCACGCTCTCGCTGGTGGTCCGGATTTCAAACACACCGTCGGCCGAAGGGTCTTCGATTTCTACCTTCATGTAGTCGGAGATGCGCAAGCCCGACTTCAGCTGGGTATCGTCGTCCATTTCCATATCCTCCAGGATAATCTCTTCGTCGAAGGCGATGCGGACAATGCAGCGGGTCTCCTCGTTGAGTTGCATCTCTTTCGGAATCCGGTACAAGACCGCTCCTTTGCGGACTTTCTGCTCGGGGTCGATGTGGGAGCGCTGCACCGCGGGGTCAAAATCTTCGGCCTCCAGGCTCTGGAGCAGTTCCAGGAGTCGCTTGCGGATCTTGGCGCCTTCGCGGCTTTCTTCGTCAGGCGAAAGAATGCCCTCGAAAGAGTCGGATTTAAGTTTTTTGAAATCGGCTTCAATGCCCACCAGTATATCCAGTTTAGGCGCATCGCCCGGCAGCAATTCGCGCAGGGATTTGATGAGGAACGAGACGCCTTTCTTGGGTAGAGCGTCGCGTAGTTCCTGTTTTATTTTTGGAAGATCTTGCATGGTTTCACGGTGCGATAAGGGTGCCACGGAAATAGTTGACGACCGGGATAATCTCCGTTGGTTACTGACTATCCCAGCCGGCGTGTTTGTTCTGTTGTACTAAGGTACGTGATTTTTTGTGAAATTTAAAACGGTGGGTCGTTTGACGGAAGTGGAGGGACAACCCCCAGCCAGCTTCCCGGCAACCAGCTTTAGCGCTGATTATTAAATTCTTAGGCTGAGAATTATTATCTTGGAATCAGAAATCTATTCGTATTTAAAAGGACAATATAATACCAACCTGTAAAACTAAAACCAATGAAATTAGGTGCTTTTTCCGTCAGCCTGAGTGTCAAGGACATCAAGGCTTCCCAACAGTTTTACGAAAATCTCGGCTTTTCCGTCTTCGCCGGAGACCTGACTAAGAATTACCTCATCATGAAAAATGGCAATGCCCTGATCGGTCTGTTTCAGGGCATGTTCGAAAACAATATCCTGACCTTCAACCCCGGCTGGGACGAAAATGCCAACCCCCTGGAATCATTTGATGATGTCCGAAAAATCCAGCAGCACCTGAAGGAAAAAGGCATCCCCTTAGCGACGGAAGCGGACGAAACGACCTCCGGACCGGCGAGTTTTGTGGTCGTCGATCCGGATGGCAATGCCCTGCTGATTGATCAGCACGTGTAGGGTGGTAATTGGAAACAGTCATCCAGTCGGGTTCCTGTTAAGATCGTATTCGCCCTGGTTGTGTGCTGGTAAATTCACCCGCGCGGTGGACGTTTTTGTCGGCTACCCGGTCAGTGGGGGTTATTTTAGCGAATTTTCGCTAAAATAACCCCCACTGACTTGGCTTTTTGCCGGAACAACCGTATTATTGTAGCGAAAATTCGCTAAATACTATTTTACCAATAACAGACTAACCATAAGATGGCAGACGTAGCAACTCCCACCAAAGTCCTGCGGGGCGGTGAATTCCTGGTTCGCGCCACGCGCCCGGACGAAGTATTTATTCCCGAGGAATTCAATGAAGAACAGCGCATGATTCGCGATATGGTGTACGATTTCATTGCCACGCATATCGTTCCCAACACGGATAAAATTGAGCATCAGAAAGACAACATTGCCGCCAAGTTACTGGAGACGGTAGCGGAGCTGGGCCTCTTGGGTTCCCACATGCCAGAAGCCTACGGCGGCATGGAGATGGACACCAACACCAATACCCTCATCTGTGATGTGATGGGCGGCACGGGGGGCTTTACGGTATCTTATGCGGCGCATACGGGCATTGGTATGTTGCCAGTCCTTTATTTTGGTACCGAGCAGCAGAAGCGGGAATTTCTGCCCCGCCTCATCAGCGGCGAGTTGAAAGCGGCCTACTGCCTCACCGAGCCCGGTTCGGGCTCCGATGCCCTGGCTGCCAAGACGCGGGCCGACCTGAGCGAAGACGGTCAGCACTACGTACTCAACGGCCAGAAAATGTGGATATCCAACGCCGGGTTTGCCGACGTCTTTATCGTTTTTGCCCAGGTTGGCGGCAACCAGTTTACCGGGTTCATCGTGCCAGCCAAGACCGCTGGCATCACCCTGGGTGCCGAAGAAAACAAATTGGGCATCAAAGGTTCTTCTACCCGTCAGGTCTTTTTCGAAAATGCGAAAATTCCTGTTGGTAACGTGCTCGGCGAGATCGGCAAGGGACACCTCATTGCTTTTAATACCCTCAATACCGGTCGTTTCAAGCTCAATGCGCTCTGTAATGGTGGGGCTAAAAAAGCGATCACCAGCTCGGTTAGTTACGCCAACGAGCGGCACCAGTTCAACCAACCAATCGCCAATTTTGGCGCTATCAAATACAAGCTTGCCGAACAAGCCATTCGGGTTTTTGCCAGCGAGAGTGCACTCTACCGCACCAGCCAGCTTATCCAGGACTGGAACAAGCAGCTGCAGGGAGAAGGTGTAGAATTTGGTCAGGCCAAACTACAGGCTGCCGAAGAATACGCCATTGAGTGTGCCCTGCTCAAAGTCATTGGCTCCGAAGCCCTGGACTATGTGGTGGATGAAAACGTGCAAATTCACGGCGGAATGGGTTATTCGGAAGAAGGTACTGCTGCCCGTGCTTATCGCGATGCCCGGATCAACCGCATTTACGAGGGAACCAACGAAATCAACCGCCTGCTTGCCGTCGACATGTTCTTCCGCCGCGGTATGGCTGGCGCCTTCGATATGGTCGGCCCCGCCTGGGCGGTGCAGAAAGAACTCGCCGGCATGCCTTCCATGGACCAACCTGCGGGCGCTTACGGCCAGGAGGAACGGGCCGTCGAAGACCTCAAGAAAGTGGTTTTGCTGGTGGCCGGTGCCGCCGGCAAATTGCAGATGGAAGGCAAGATGAAACTCAAGGAAGAGCAGGAAATCCTCATGAACCTGGCCAATATGCTCATTGACGTGTTCCAGGCCGAGAGCACCCTGTTGCGCGTTCAGAAGCTGGCCGCCCGCACTGATAAGCCTTGCGAACAGGCGGTCTACGATGCCATCCTGCGGGTTTTTCTTCACGACGCCAACGCCCGGATCGCTAAAGAAGCAGCCGATGCCGTGGCTTCTTTTGCTGCTGACGATCTGTTGCGTACGTTCCTCATGGGAATCAAGCGCTTCACCAAGTATCCACCGGTGAACGTCAAGGAGGGGCGCCGCCGTATTGCCGACACCCTCATTGCTGCCAACGCCTACGCATTTTAGGCTACTGCCGATCCATTAAACAAGGCATTCCGGGGCTGGAATGTCGAACAACGGGTACCAACGCCACAACCTTCTGGGTTGACGGATTTGGTACCCGTTGGTTTTTAAACTATCTCCCTGCCATTTTCGTTTAATGAAGATATTATCCTATATTCACCTGTATGGAAATTGAAGCAAGTATTATCAACCGCGAAGAAGCGGAGAAACTGGAACGGATCGCCTTCATCCTCAAGGTTGTTGCGCATCCGTTACGCTTGGGGATCGTGCATATTCTGGAGCAATATCCGGAGTTGTCGGTATCTGATATTTGCACCATGTTGGGTAGCGAGCAGTCGCTTACCTCCCACCATTTGCTGAACATGAAGCGCTCCGGTCTGCTCTCTTCCCGGCGCGATGGCCGCAGCATCCGCTACGCGCTGAAGGAGCGCGACGTGTCGCTCATCATCGAATGCCTGGAAAACTGCCAGTGTAATATGTAGTTGCTATTGTCCGGTTATCAGGCTGTGCTTCCCGTAGATGTCCATCCACGCCTGTAACCCTCCCCGTAAATTATAGACATTTTGGAATCCGCCATTTTGCATCAGGGTGCAGGTTCGCGCACTGCGGCGACCGGTGTTACAGTACACCAGATAGACCTGGTCGGTTGGAAGTTGGGTGATTTGTGGCCAGAAATCAGGCGCCAGGTAGTCGATATGCCTGGCTTGCGGAAAGTGAGCGGCCGCAAATTCAGCACGCCGGCGGCAGTCAATAATGACTAGCTGGGGATGGTTGCGGAGAAAATCGGGCACCTCGGGAGTGGTCAGGTTGCGCAATTTTTGTTGCAGGATATCCCACCTGCTGGGCGTACAATCTTTGGTCATTGCTCCAATATTATGAGTATTATGAGCCAAAAATAGGCAATCGCCAACCCACCATTAGTGATGCAGATCACGTTGACCCCGTCTAATAGCTACGCTATTTGTTAATTCAGTTCCAAGATATACCATTCAATAGCCGCTACGTCCAGGTTGGCGCGGCGGCCCGTATCTTCGGGCGCGTAATTCGTGGCGAGGTAATCGAGGATGATCGGTTCATTGTCCCCCAGATCCCAGAGCCCCTGGGAGGCTTGCATCCAGCGGATCATTTGTAGCCAGCCATCGCGGGTTGCCCGGTTTTGGGTGACCAGTTTAGCGGAGTGGCAGGCCGTACAGGTACCGCGCACCACCTCAAACCCCTGCGCGAAGATAAGCCCCGTTTGCACGTGAATACCGTCCACCACTTTGTCGTAATCATCAACTTGCGTGGCGGTGGCCCGGCGTTGCTGGGCTTCGGCGGGCACGGGTTGGGGCTGGTGTAGCCAGCCATAGATGGTGTCTCCCAGGGTGAGGTAGCCAATGCCCGCCAGGCAGAGGAAATAAATGATTTTCACCAACGTGAGCAGGGGGCTGAAATTGACGGGTGGTTGTGGCTGTTCCATTAGACGACGACTTTTATGGCGATCCGGTGACAAGCATTGTTCAGGTAGCCCCGGGGGTTCCAGCCCGGAACCAGCATGGGTTGGGAGACGCCGTTGTCGTCGGTAGCTTTGGCCCACACCTCGTAGTAGCCGTCTTGCGGGAAGGTGATTTTAGCACTGAACCGCTGCCAGGCGTAGCGGTTGGCACGGGTAGCCAGGGTGCAGGGATGCCAGGTGGCGCCGAAGTCGATCGAGTAGGCAACTTCCGCCACGGGGCGTTCAGCGGACCAGGCACTTCCCCGGATAGGGAGTTGTTGTCCCCGCTTGATCGTTGCGCCCGATTTGGGGTAGGTCACCACCGATTTGATGGGCATGCTTTCGATGATACACATGTCTTCGTCAGCTACCTTGGCACCGGGTGGAACGGGTTTGCAGGGCATGCGGTACGACTGGCCGGTCATCTTTTCCCCATCGTGCACCTTGTTTCTGATCAAAATTTTGGAGAGCCACTTACCGGAGCAAGAAGCCGGATAGCCGCCAAATACCAGGCGCAGCGGGTACCCATTGAGCAGGGGTATATCCTGGCCGTTCATGGACCAGGCAATGAGGCTTTCCTCTTCCATGGCCTTGTCGATGGGTACGCCGCGGGAGATGACCACCTTGCCGGGGGTGCCGGAAATGTGGGTGTCTTCGCCGATGTAGCCAACGTAGACGGCGTTGCTTTTGACGCCTACGTCGTTGAGTACGTCGCGGAGGCGTACGCCGGTCCAGGCTGCGCAGCCCACGGCCCCCACCGTCCACTGGTTGCCCTTGGCGGGCGGATTGAATTCCTTGCGGCCATTGCCGCCGCATTCGATGGTGAGGTGGTAGGTGTGGTGTTCAAATTTGGCCTTCAACTCGGCCAGGGTATAGGATTTTCGTTGTTGCGCCGATTCCCCTTCGATGGTTAGGGTCCAGGTAGCTGGGTTGATATCCGTGGGGGGGGTACCGTTGTTGCGCACGAAGAAGCGATCGTTGGGCGTCAGGTCATCGTCGAGGAGTTCGGCGGGCGTTTCAGCGTTGATGGGCTTGTCGTTGAGGATGATCAGCCCCGGGTGCTTGCCCGGCAAACCAAACGGTTCGTCGCTGTGGGCCAATCCTGCCGGGATCATACCCGCCGGAAAGTTCTCGGCAAAGACCATCCGGGCACCCAGCGCCAGGCTCATGGCCGTGAGGGCGCTCTTGCGGATGAACCCGCGGCGGCTGTCGGGAGTGGTGGAACGCCCCCAGAGCAACTCGTCGGCCTGCTCGGGGTCTTGGGCGTACAACTCGTGAATGCCTATTTTCTTTTCTTCTTCTTCTTTACGCTTCATATCCTGAAATTTAGCAGATGGACATTTTACACTTAAGCCTACTCGGGGTGCTTAAAACCGTGGGTAGACTGGGTCACGAAATCGTGGGGGAAGGTCTCTATGCCGGGAAAGCCCAGGCGAATATCCTGCCCATCGTGGGGGATGTAAGCCGTTTTGAAAATATAGTCCCAAATGGCCAGGGTGAGGCCGAAGTTGACCCCCAGCCGCCGCTCCTTCGGCAGCTCGTAGGAGTGGTGCCAGATGTGCATATCGGGGCTGTTGAAAATGTATTTCATCACCTTGCCCAGCACCAGGCTGCTTGCTGCCGCCGTGGCCAGCACCACGCCGGTTTTGGCCAGCCAGGAATCCGTTTGCACGAGATTGACATCCAACAAGCCATTGGCCACCACGAGACCAATAAGGGTGCCGAGCACGGCACCGGTCACGTAACCACTTACACTGATATTGGCGTGGTTGTAGTGCCCCCAGGCGAGGGTGAAAATATGGATAATAAAAAAGTCGTAGAGACCAATGCCCAGCAGCGCGAGGGGAATATACTCCAGGGTGCGGTAGACGATGTTCTCCATCCAGTGGTAGCGCAAATGGGCGGCAAACCCCATCTCCTCGACGGAGTGGTGAACCTTGTGGAACTCCCACAACCGATCGGATTTGTGCAACAAGCGGTGGATCCACCACTGTACAAAGTCGCGGACAATAAACCCAATCAACAGCACACTCCACAGGGGAAAGGACCGGAGGGGGTTGTTGGCCTGTAAATCAAAACCGCCGGCAATAGCCTTGATCCCATCGTTAAACAGATTGACCACCACGTTGGAAGCCGCACTGTAGATGATCAGGGAAAAGAGAAAGAAATTGAAAAACATATAGAACACATCCAACCAGAAATCTTTGCGCAGAACCGGTTGTTTCCGCCGCCAGGGGATGATCACTTCGAGCACCAGAAAGAACAGCGATACAAGAATGAGCCAATAAAAGTAGTTGTGCCAACTGGGATGGGTAATTTCGTGCCACAGGTACTTGGCGTAACCCGTGTAGCCTTGAACAAAGAGTTCCCAATATTTTGCCATCATGGTTATTCGAATTAAGGGTTGAATATCATTTAAAATTAAAAAAAAGCGGAACGATTATACTTGTTGAACAGCATTTTTTCATTAAAGTTATTGGATGATTTCGGGTGTTTTCAGCTTTTTTGCCAGGGCCGCATAAGCCTCGTCAAACGCTTCCTGGCTGGTGTGCTGCTCAATGGGTACTTGCTGGCCATTGAGGTAGAAATACGACCATTCGATCCAGGAGCCATCGTAATTCCTGACATCGGTATATCCCAGCAGGTCGGTCAGTACGTAGGTCGTATGGGCCGAGCGCACGCCCGATTGGCAGTAGGTGATGATCTTTTTGTTGGGCGACAGCTTTATTTTGTTGAAATTGTATTGTAGGGCTGCCTTCGATTTGATCTGGTGGTTGCCGTTTAGATCTACGGCTTCTGACCAGTTGAGGTGCACCGCCGTAGGAATACAGCCCCGTGCATAGGCACCTGCTTTGAAGGGGTGTAGTTGACCTTTGCTGATATAGGGTGCACCGGCATACTCTTCCGGTTCGCGCGTATCCAGGATGATGGTGTTGGTGTCGGTCAGCGCAGCCAGCACGTCGGCGCGGGTGGCTACCTGGCGGTTGTCGGGCGGTTGTGGAAGGTGTAATGGGTGGGTAGCTTAGGCGCTGGAGCAATGGCGGTTAGCGGGAATCCAGCCCGTTGCCAGCCCGTTTTGCCACCGTCAATTACCGCTACATTGGGATGACCATAGCGAATCAGTATCCACAGCAGGCGAAGGGCATCGGCACTGCCTTTGGCATCGTAGAGCAGGATGGGCGTCTGGGCAGATACGCCCTGCGCACCCAACAATTGCGCCATCTGTTCCCGGGAGGCACTCATGCCTTCGTAAGGAAAATCGGTCTTGTTTTCGTAGTCGGGCCGCCAGAGGTTATAGCCGCCCGCAATATGGGCCTCTTGGTAGTCGGCAGTCGGACTGATTTCAAAAACGATCACCTCATCGTGCGTGGTCAGCAGCGCTGCTGCTTCGTCCACCGAAAGGAAGTGCTGCCCCACCGGCCAGGCTACCGCATCACCAGCTGCCGGGTTGTTCCTGGTACAGGTTGGCAGCAGTACTAAGACTACTCCAAGCCAGACCAGGGTGGCGTTCCAAGAGTACCTTGGGCAGGCATAAGCGCTTTCTACTTTCTTCATGTTGTCTCAGTAAATATAAGTCTGTAACCACTTTCCGCTACCGCTAACAAGCCTTTGATTATACGAATAGGGAGAAAGTCTTCAGCTATTAATACATGAAGATATGATCATTTGTTTGTAAAACTTAGATTTTGGCCCTGTTTTTTTTCATTTCCTGGTATTTAGCCCATTTGCCAACATTTTATCCTGGAATTTGCACCGCGTGGCGTAGATCCTATCAGGAGCAGACCCTTCACCAGCGGGCAAGGGAAGTTGAGGGGGAGTCCGCCATTTTTATGATTTAGCCGTAAGGCAGGTTGGGCGATACCGGCTTCCCTGCCAGAAAATCGCGAAGGTCCGCCAGATTTTCGCGCAGCAGGTACTCAAAATACCAGTGGTGAAAAGGTCGCAGCGATTGGCCCCGGCGGTAGGCGCGCCGAAGATCGCCCCAGTGTTCGGGGAAGAACAGGGCGCCGCCCAGCGCCGAGATCAGGCTGTATACACTGCGCTTGCCGTTGCCCAGCAGGCACCATTGGAGTTGCACTTCCGCAGGAGCGGTGGTGTCGTAACCCAGCAGCGTATGAAAAACATCGTGGCGCTCGAAGCCCGGCATCAATTGCAGGTCATATGCCTGGAGGAAATAGCCTAACTGGCGGCCCAGGCTACCCGGCGGTAAACGAACCAGTTCGGCTTGTGCTATTTGCCAGGCCGGCTGGCCACGCCGGGTGAAATGGGCGTACACCGGGTAGGTGAGCTCGTAGGCCCGGTTGAGTAAGCGGCCCCGCAGGCTGTGCAGCGGCAGTTGGAGGATGACCGTGGGGGGGTGGGGGAGATCGCGGTTCAGCATAAGTTACACTTGATTTTTAATATCAAAAAGTACTTTGAAATACAAAGTTATTAGACAAAAAAAACCCCCGTATCAATCGGTTTGTTCTTTTTGCATATTGATGATTTTTTCGAGGTAGTTCAGGTGGTCCAGGAAGGCCGCGCGACCCTTAGCGGTGGCGCGGTAGCTGGTGTTGGGCCGGCGGTCGATAAATTGCTTTTGCAGCTCGGTGTAGCCTTCTTTTTCCAGGGCTTTCAGGTGGCTGGCCAGATTGCCATCGCTCACTTCCAGGTTATCGCGCAGGGTTGTAAAGTCGACCCAGTCGTTAACCATCAGGATGGACATGACCCCCAGGCGGACCCGGTGGTCGAAGGCTTTGCGCAAATGGCTGATGATTTCTTTCATGGCGATGATGGGTTGCGTTCGTATTTTCGGTACATAAAGACACCGTAACCGATGTGCAGTACCCCGAAGCCCAGGGTCCAGAGCAGGAGCCCGCTGCCGATAAAAAACAGGCCAACGCTACCCAGCACAAGCTCGCAGAGGCCCAGGTAGTACAGTTCGTTCAGGGTATACTTGCTGCCGTTGATGAGCGCCAGGCCGTAGAAGATCAGGGTAGTGGGTGCCACGAGGCCGGGGATACCGTGGTAAAACAAGGCCAAACAGAAAATGCCGCCTGCCAGCAGGGGAATGGCCAGGTTGAGGAGCAGGCGCTGGGTAAGGGCATCCCAGATGGCCTGTCCCTTGCGCTGCGCCCGGCGGGTCGTGAAGTAGATGCCACTGCTCAGGGCGCCAGCCAGGATAAAGCAGGCGTCCAGGGTGAAAAATACTTCCGGCGACCAACCCCAGGGATGGACCGTCGCTGGCCAATGGTACAGCGAGTGGCCGTAGCTCGCCAGACCGCCCGCCAGCAAGTACCACTGTGCCAATACCGCACCTGCGAGGGCAAAGCAACCCGCTCCGACCCCCGATAAACCGCTTAGCCCGATAAAACGACTGGTGCGCTCCATCAAGCGGTGAATATCGCGCAGTTGATCCAGGGGGTGGCGGGTAGATTCTTTCATTAAAGTACTTTGGTTTGCAAAGTAAGTGTTTTGTGTCAGGAAAAGCAAGCAACCCGAAAAAAAAGTGCTCACATCCTTCCTTTTTCCAGCAAAGGGAGGCTTGCTTCCCGCCAGGCCTGGCTACTGCAGGAGCTGTTTGATCCGGGCGTAATCACTGCGGTTGGTAGCGGTGCCCCGGCAGCCTAATTCTTTGGCTTTGGCTTCGATGTCGGCAACCCGGTTGCCGGGGTTGGGGTGTGTAGACAAGAACTGGGGAGGTCGGGCGCTGTCGCTGTTCTCCATCTTGCGGAAGAACCCGGCGGCTCCGGCCGCGTTGTAGTTGGTGGGGCAGAGGTAGATGACCGAAAATTCATCGGCTTCGGTTTCGTGGGCGCGACTGAAGTTGAGGCTGGCCAGTCCCAGAGCAATTTGAGAAATCGTACCGGGGTCCGACTTGCCGGTGACCACGCTGGCGAGCATCTGCAGGCCGTAGGTTTTGGTCATCTGCTGGGTGCTGTGGCGTTGGGCGGCGTGGGCGATCTCATGGCCCAGCACGCCTGCTAGTTGGTCTTCGGAGTCCAGGAATTTGATGAGGCCCGTGTAGACATAAATGTAGCCGCCGGGCGTAGCGAATGCATTGAGTGTCTCGGGGTCGTTGATGATCTTGACTTCCCAGGCAAACTCGTTGCGGTGGGCTACTTTGCCAGAGTTGAGGATGTTGTTGGTGAGGTTCCGGATATAGCGGTAGACTTCTTCGTTGCCCTGCTCGCGCAAGACGGGGAATTCTGACGGGTTGCTGTTGATTTCCTGGCTTACCTGGCGGCCCAGTTCGATGTCCTGTTCGACGGAGAAGAGGTTAAGACCGCCGCCCTTGCTGCAGCTGGTGCCAGCGGAGAACAACCAGGTAATGGCAAGGAAAAAGAGTACATTTCTCATGGAGTAGAATTATTAGTGGTTAGATGGGGGGAGTTGCAGTTGCCCCGTCACTGAGGATGCTTAAACGATGGTGCGCCGCAATTTGTTTTCTGCTTCCAATTGCTTCCAGCGGGCAAACAACAGGATTGCAGAGAAAATACTTGTTAAAAAAACGGTAACAAGAAGCAAAAACAACTGCGAGCCGTTAAACAATCGTTAAACCGAGGGGGGGAGCATTACCCATTTCTGTATCTTTTTCGTTGTTTATACGTCCACAAGGTGAAGATAAATTTTAATTTTGACCTTGAAATTCATAAAAATAAATCCATTTCCCGTTATGAAGTACCGCAAACCATTGACCTTGTTGCTCGGCGCGCTGCTGTTTTTAAGCATTTCCGCCCAGGCCCAGAAGATCGCCTACGTAGATGTGCAGGAGATCCTGGAAAATATTGCTGAATACCAGGAAGCCCAAACCGAACTGGACCGCACAGCCAACCAGTGGCGGCAGGAAATTGCCCAGGAGTACGATGTTATTAAAGGCATGTACAACCGTTACCAGGCCGAGCAAGTCCTTCTAAGTGAAGATGCCCGCAAAACCCGCGAAGAAGAGATTATGAACAAAGAAAAGGAAGTCCGTGACTTGCAACGCGAGCGCTTTGGTCCGGAGGGATCGTTGTTCAAGCGCCGGCAGGAACTGGTGCAACCTATTCAGGAGAAAGTCTACGCGGCGATTGAAGGCTACGCTGCTGAACGCGGTTACGATTTCATCTTCGACCGCTCCAGCGATTCCGGGATGATCTATTCCAACCCGGCGTACAACAAAACCGAGGATATCATTAGAAGGTTATAAAAATAGCGGGCAGTTGGAAAAAAACTTCTAATTTTGCCAGCGGTTAGCTCAGGCTGACGATACATTCGAGATTTTTACACAAAATTTGTCAAAACAACATGAAGAACATACTGAAATGGGGATTGCTGACACTGGCATTGGTTGCCTTTGCCAGTTCGGCGCAAGCCCAGCAATTCGGTTACGTTAACGCGCAGGAGATTCTCGGAGAATTACCAGCCGTCAAGCAGGCTGATGCCAACCTGGAAGCCTTGCAGGCACAATTGCAGAAAAAACTACAGGCCAGCATCGAACAGTTGCAGAAGGACTACGGTACGCTGCAGCAAAAAATTGAACGTGGCGAATTGTCTCCCGTACAGCAGCAGGCCGAGGTAGAAAAGCTGAAGGCCCGTGAACAGGCGCTGGCTGGCGAAGAGCAGGGGATGGTACAGCAAATCCAGGAAAAACGTTCGGAATTACTGGAACCCATTTACACCCAACTCAACGAAGCCATCAAAGCCGTTGCCAAAGAAAAAGGGTTTACCTTCATCTTCGATCAGCAGGTGTTGCTCTACGGCGACGAAAGCCAAAACGTAAATGCGGAGGTGAAAGCCAAGTTGGGCATCTAAATGCAAGCTGGAAACAACCATCCGATTGGAGTTTTCGACTCTGGCATTGGCGGCCTCTCGGTCGCCAATGCTATTTTTAGCCTATTGCCCCACGAAAGCATCGTTTATTTTGCCGATACGGGCAGGGTACCCTACGGGCCCCGGCCCAAGGCCGAGATCCGGCGGTTTGCCCATGAGATTGCGGCCTTCCTCATCGGCCAGGGATGCAAGCTACTGGTGGTGGCCTGCAATACCGTCACCGCGGTCGCGCTCGAAGACTTGCGCCAGCAGTGGCCAGACATTCCCATCGTGGGCATGGAGCCCGCCGTGAAACCCGCCGCCGCTGCCACCCGCAACAACAAGGTAGGGGTGCTGGCCACCCAGGTCACCATTACCAGCGAGCGCTTCGCCCAACTCATGGACCGCTACACGGTGGGGGTGCACGTGTGGGCGAACCCCTGTCTGGGCCTCGTGCCACTCATTGAGGCGGGCAAGATGGATGACCCCGAAACGGAGGCCTTGTTGCACGAAATTGTTGATCCCATGCTTGCCGAGGGCGTGGACACCCTCGTGCTCGGGTGTACCCATTATCCGTTCATTCAGCCCTTGCTCCGGCGCATGGTCGGCAGCGAAGTGGAAATCATTGACCCGTCGCCGGCCGTCGCCCGCCAGGTGAAACGCCGGCTGGAGGCCCTCCACCTGGCCGCCCATCCAGATCACGTGCCGGATTATCGCTTTTTTGCTTCGGGCGCGACTACCGACCTGGCCCTCTTGACACCTATTCCTTTTTTTATAGATGCTATTACTGGGTGATTTTTTTTGTTTTTTTTATTAAAAATTAAAACTTTTTGGTAAATTGACGCCTCTAATACGCGCCGAATGCCTAAAACCACACCCCACGACGACCTGTTCAAGGCCACGTTTTCCATTGTCTCAGAGGTAGAATCATTTATTCGTTCGTACTTACCTACCTGGCTGGCAAACAGCCTGGACTATCCTACCCTCAAGCAAGCATCTACCTCCTACGTGAGTGAAACCCTGCGTCAGTACTTTTCGGATATGGTTTACACTTGCCAATGGCAGGCTACAGATGCTACCAATAGGGAAGTCATTCAAATTGCCTTATTGCTGGAACACAAGAGCTATCAGCCGAAGAATATTTACCTCCAACTGTTGCGTTACTTGACAGAAAGCTACCAACATCAGCACCAGAAAGGCAAAAAGCTCCAATTGGTCATCCCGATCGTGGTTTACCACGGCCGGAAAAAGTGGCGGCAGCGCTCGTTTTCGGACTATTTTCAGCTACCCGATGAGCAACTGCTGACTTATCTTCCAGGATTTGAATATGAACTTGTTGATTTGAATAAGGTCTCCAATCAACTGATTATCGAACAGGAAAAAGGTTATTTTCTGAAGAGTACTTTCTTGCTTTTTAAGCTTGGCAAGGAGGTCACTTCACCGGAGCAACTGTCGGAAGAAATCTTTATCTTTGTAAAGGAGGTTTTAGATCCCGACCAAAAATTAACCTTTTTGCGTCAGTTGGTTACTTATATATTTCAGGCATTTAAATTCAAAAAGGAAGAATTTATTCAATACACTAAAAAACTGCCTATCATGACACAGACCATAGCCAATAGTTTATACGACAGTCTTTTACAAGAAGGCATGGAGAAAGGGCTGGCTCAAGGCATTGAACAAGGCATTGAACAAGGCATTGAACAAGGCATTGAACAAGGCATTGAACAAGGCCAACTCATCACCACGTTAGAAGAACACATTAGCCTCCTCACCAGGATGCACGAAAAGGGGATGGCTCCGGCGTTGATTCAGGAATTGCTCCATCTGCCACTGGCCTTTATCGAAGCTTTCCGCGCGGCCTGGTCGGCCGAACGGGTTGCCCTGTTGCACCACGCCATTGCGGAAGCCCACCATTTGAAAGGCGTGCCGGAGACGCGTCAGCACCTGGCCCAGGCGTTGCTCGATTACGGAATCAGCCCGGAAGACACCAGGGCTTATTTGGGGTCGGAAGCTTAAGTGCAATTTACCGCAGCTCATACCGCGCCATTCGCCGCCGCAAAACCGGATAACAGAATACTGCCAGCAGAATAATCGCCACCCCCCAGTAGAATCCGGGGCTCAGTTCCTCCTGCTCATTGAGCAACAACCAGGCCAGGATAATCCCGTAAACGGGTTCCAGATTGACCGTCAGGTTGGCCGCGAAGGCCGAGAGGTGGCGCAGGGCGCGCAAGCCCAGGGTGTAGGCCAGCGTGGTACAGAGCAGTGCCAGCGTGACGAGGTAGACCCAGTCGAGGCTGCGGGTAGGCCACCATTGCCCAAATTCGCGACCACTGCCCAACATCGCCAATAAGACCACACTGAGAAATACCCAGGCCGAGCCGAGTTCCAGAAAGGTGACCCGCACGGGGTTGAAGTTGGACAGGTATTTTTTATTGAGGGTAGCAAAAAGCGCCGCCAGAAAAGCAGAAACCAGACCTGCAGCTACACCCAGGAGCATCCCTACCTCAATACTGCTCACCACGAGCGCCATGCCCGGAATAATGAGCAGGCCGAGCACCATCTCGTACCAGCGAAACTCGCGGCCCACAATGACCGGTTCCAGAAAGGCCGTAAAGAACGAGGTAGTTGCCATACAGATCAGGCAGATAGAGGCGTTGGACAGCTTGATGGCGCCGTAGAAGGCCAGCCAGTGCAGCGCCACCAGAACGCCAATGCCCGCAAACTTGAAAAAGAGCGGTCGGCCGAAATCCTTCAGCAAAGCCAACGGCCGCACAAAAGGGAACAGGCTGCCACTGGTGAGCAATACCCGCCACCACACCAGCACCAGCGCCGTGAGTTGGATGAGATCGCCGAGAATGGCCGTGAAGCCGAAGAGCAAAACGGCCACGTGGAGTTCCAGGTAGGAACGTTGTTCTGAAGTGAGCATGAATCGAGGTGTGAACAGCAGTTGGTTAAGTAAACGTTCCTTATCTTTGTGCACGGAAAGGAAATCTTCCGCAAAGCAAAGGTTAAAAAGCAGATTCTGGAATAGATGGGGCAATTTTGTTTCCAAAATTCCAGAAAAAGTGAAAATCCGACAACTATCGTTTACTTTTTGCGATTAATAAAAAGTGAATAGTCACGACACAACAAAACCAACCAACAATGATTAAATATGGCGATAAAGCCCCGGCTTTTCAGTTAGTAGCGGATGATTTGAAGCCCGTAGCCCTCAGCGATTCTTCGGGTAAGAACGTCGTACTGCTTTTTTTTCCGATGGCGTTTACGGGTGTTTGCACGGCCGAACTGTGCAGTATGCGCGATAACATGGCCGACTACGCCGGGCTCGATGCCCAAATTCTGGCGATCTCCGTCGATTCTCCGTTTACGCTCACCAAATTCAAAGCCGATCAGTCGCTGAATTTTCCGCTGTTGTCGGATTTCAATAAGGAAGTATCCCGCAATTACGGCACCTTGTACGAGGAGTTTGTGCTGGGCCTTCGCGGGGTGTCCAAGCGGTCCGCTTTCGTGATCGACAAAGAGGGAACTGTCCGCTATGCGGAGGTGTTGGAATCAGCAGGTGATTTGCCCAACTTCACGGCTGTTCGCGAAACGTTGGCCAGCCTGTAATTGCTTGCACGGGTTGCTGTTCCGGCGCCAATAGAAGGAGCCGGAACAGCAGCATTAAAAATTATACTATGTTGTTTGCTAGTCAGGTAGAGGTAGAAGAAGAGGTACTGGTCGTCGAGGAAGTCGACGATACGGATACTGGTGAACCAGCACAGTTGATCGTGTACAACGACGATCACAATTCCTTCGATTGGGTCATCCAGTGTTTCATCGAAGTGCTGGGGCATACGCAGGACCAGTCGGAACAGTTGGCACTCATCATCCATACCAAGGGTAAGGCCAGTGTCAAGAATGGCCCCAAGAAAAAACTCATGCCCCACAAAGATGCGCTCACCGAGCGCGGCCTTTCGGCGGTCATTGAGGAAACCAAATAGTTCTCCGTTCAGCTACCACCATGCCAGTATTTTGGCTCCAAGAAGACGAATATATTTTCCCGCATCCGGATCAGGCCAATCCCGATGGCCTGCTGGCGGTGGGGGGCGATCTGAGCCCGAAGCGCTTGTTGCTGGCCTACAGCTGGGGCATCTTTCCCTGGTTCTCTGAAGAGGATCCCATTCTTTGGTGGCACCCCGATCCCCGCTTTGTTTTATTTCCCCCGCAGTTGAAAGTGAGCAAAAGTATGCGCCCTTATTTCAACCAGGCGAAATTTCGGGTCACCTACGACCAGGCTTTCGCCCAGGTCATTGCGGCCTGCAGTACCCTGCCACGCCGGGGGCAGCGGGGCACCTGGATCACGGATGATATCAATTCTGCTTACTGTGAACTGCACAAGCAAGGCTACGCCCATTCGGTGGAAGTATGGGAGGGAGCCGAATTGGTGGGCGGCTTGTACGGCATTGCGCTGGGTAAAGTGTTCTTCGGCGAGTCCATGTTTGCCCGCACCGCCAACGCCTCCAAATTCGGGTTCATAACGCTGGTGCGCGAACTGACTGAACAGGGCTACGAACTCATCGACTGCCAGCAGAAAACGGCCCACCTTGCCAGCCTGGGTGCCAGCGCAATCAGCAGAGCGGATTTCCTGGCGATCCTGGCCGACAACCGGGCACGGCCGGTAGAGCCGCGCTCGTGGGGCGCAGGGATACACTAGTGGTCTGTTAAGTTACCTAAACAGCGCAAGGATAGTCAATTTCTGCTGCCCTCCTATTCACTGCACCATACCTCCAACCCCCTGCAAAGTCTGCTATTCCTAACGGGATTGTTCTATTTTAGCTGCGCAAAATGGATTCACCAATTTGCTGCTACACCAGTCACCATGATAAAATATTGTTATACGCTATTGGTCCTGGCGCTGAGCCTGAGCGGCTACGCCCAGACCGACACCACCGCTGTCCGGCAAGACACCGTCAAGGCCGACAGCAAAGAACCACTGCCGCTGGAAGCTACCCGCAGCATCCGCATCACCACCGACAAGGGCACCTGGCTATCGCTGGACGTCAGCCCCGACGGCCAGCAGATCGCCTTTGATCTGCTCGGCGACCTGTACCTCCTGCCCATCAAAGGTGGCCAGGCCCGGCGCATCACCGAGGGCCTCGCCTTCGATTCGCAACCCAAGTTTTCGCCCGACGGCAAATCCCTGCTCTTTCTCTCCGATCGCAGCGGCGGCAACAACGCCTGGATCATGGATCTGGAAAAGGGCGACAGCACCCAGGTCACCAAGGGCAATGACGAAAACATGCAGTCGGCCGAATGGACACCCGACGGGCAGTACATCGTGGTGAGTAAAGGCATGCGCAACCTCAAACTTCACCTCTTCCACCGGGACGGCGGCAGCGGCGCCCAACTGATCAAGCTGCCGGAAACCCTGAAGACGGTGGAGCCCGCCTTCGGTGCCGACCCCCGCTACATCTGGTTCTCCCAACGCACCGGCGCCTGGCAGTACAACGCCACCTTTCCGCAGTACCAGCTGGCTACCTACGACCGGGAAACCGGCAAGACCGCCGTCCAGACCGACCGCTACGGCTCGGCCTTCACCCCGACCCTCTCGCCCGACGGCCAGTGGCTGGTCTACGGCAGCCGCTGGAACGACCAAACCGGCCTGATGGCCCGCAACCTAACCAGCGGCGAAGAAAAGTGGCTGGCCTACCCCGTGCAGCGCGACGAGCAGGAGTCGATCGCACCACTGGGCGTGCTGCCCGCCATGTCGTTCACGCCCGACAGCAAATACCTCATCGCCTCCTACGGCGGCCAAATCTACCGCCTGCCGATCGCGGGTGGCGATGCCGTCCAGATTCCCTTCCAGGTGGACGAAGAGCTGGCCGTAGGGCCCCAACTCAAATTCAACTACCCCATCAGCGACGATCCGCTGCTGACGGTCACCCAGATTCGCGACCCGCAGGTGTCGCCCAGTGGCCAGCAGGTGGTCTTCACCGCGCTGAACCGCCTCTACGTCATGGACCTGCCCGCCGGCACGCCGCGCCGCCTCACGAATTTTGCCTACACCGAAGCCATGCCCACCTGGAGCCCCGACGGTAAGCAGATCGCCTTCGTCACCTGGAACGACCAGGACGGTGGCCACCTCTACAAGGTGAATGCTGCGGGTGGCACCGCCCCGGTTCGCCTCACCGAACAGGCCGGTGTGTATTCGGAGCCCGCCTGGAGCCTGAAAAACGACCGCATCGTCTTTATGAAAGGATCGCGCCAGGCCTACCAAGACGGCGACGGGCCCGTCAGCTTCGGTACCCAGGATGAGCTTCGCTGGGTAGCCGCCACCGGCGGCGCCAGCCAGCTGATCGAGAAAAGCAAGAGCCGGGGCACGCCCCACTTTGTCGAAGGCACCGACCGCATCTACCTCTACGGCGAAGAGGGCCTGGTGTCGATCCGCTGGGATGGCACCGACGAAAAAACGCTGGTGAAGATCACCGGCATCACCACCTACGGCTCCATCCAGGACATCATTGATCACCACAGCATGCAGGAATCGATCTCGGAGCCCGAGAAAAAGCCCTCCACCGCCGCCCTCATCACCATGGCGCCCCGCGGCGACCAGGCGCTGGCCAAAATCAACAACGAGATCTATACCGTCACGGTGCCCTACCTGGGCGGCGAGACCATCACCATCAATGTGGCCGAAGCCGACAAAGCAGCCTTCCCGGCCCGCAAGCTGACCAAGATCGGCGGAGAATTTCCCAGTTGGAGCCGCGACGCCAAGCTGGTGTACTGGTCCATCGGCAATGCCTTCTTCACCTACGATCTGGCGGCTGGCAAAGCCCGCGACGAGGAGATTGCCACCCGAAAAAAAGCCGAAGCAGCAGCCAAAGCGGCCGCCGCCAAGCTGAAAGCCGCGGCTGGGGAGGAAGAAAAGGAAGACGAGAAAAAGGAAGACGAGCAGGATGCGGAAAAGGAAAAGGAAGCAGACAAACCCTACGAGGCCGCCGAGCTGCGGATCGTGGTACAAGTTCCGCGCGACCTGCCCCAGGGTACCATCCTGCTGCGCAATGCCCGCGTGATCACCATGAAGGGCGACGAGCTGTTTGAGCAGGGGGATATCCTCATCGAGCACAACCGGATCAAGGAAGTAGGTGCCGCGGGTAGCATCACGGTAGGTAGCGGCGTCCAGACCATGGACCTCAGCGGCAAGACCGTCGTGCCCGGCTTCGTCGACACCCACGCGCACATGTGGCCCGCCTGGGGCATTCACAAAAACCAGATCTGGATCTACGCCGCCAACCTCGCCTACGGCGTCACCACCACCCGCGACCCGCAGACGGCGACCACCGATGTGCTCACCTACGGCGACATGGTGGATGCCGGCATGATGTACGGTCCCCGGGTGTACTCTACCGGCCCGGGCGTGGGCTTCTGGGCCTACAACATCAAGAGCCTCGAACAGGCGCGCGATGTCCTCAAACAGTACTCGGAATACTACCATACCAAGACCATCAAGATGTACCTGACGGGCAACCGCCAGCACCGGCAGTGGCTCATCATGGCCGCCAAAGAGCAGGGCCTGATGCCGACCACCGAAGGCGGCCTGGACTTCAAGCTGAACGTGACCCAGATTCTGGACGGCTATCCGGGGCACGAACACGCCTTCCCGATCTATCCGCTCTACGAAGACTTCAAGACCTTCCTGGCCGCCTCTAGAACCAACTACACGCCTACGTTGCTGGTGGCCTACGGCGGCCCCTGGGCCGAGAACTACTACTACGCTACCGAGAATGTGCAGGGTGATCCGAAGCTCAACTTCTATACCCCGAAGTCGGAGCTGGACCAAAAATCGCGCCGCCGCAACGCCGGTTGGTTCATGAAGGAAGAACACGTCTTTGAAGACCACGCCGTATTCGTCAAAGACCTCGTCGAGGCTGGCGGCCTGGCGGGTGTAGGTTCCCACGGACAGCTACAGGGCCTGGGCTACCACTGGGAATTGTGGAGCGTGCAGTCGGGCGGACTCTCCGAGCACAATGCCCTCAGGATGGCCACCATCCTCGGCGCCGAAGCCCTCGGTCTGGAACAGGATCTGGGCAGCATCGAGCCCGGCAAGCTCGCCGATCTGGTGATTATGGGCAAGAACCCCCTGGAAAATATCCGCAACTCCAACACCGTGGAGATGGTCATGAAAAATGGCCGCCTCTACCAGGCCGACAGCCTGGACGAAGTGTACCCGCAAGTTCGCAAAGCGCCCGCCTTCGAATGGCAGCAGGCGGCGCCGGTAGGGGTGCCGGGGATGCGGTAGAGTTTGGAAGAAATAGGACAGATCCCCCATTCCGGCGTTGCCGGGGTGGGGGATTTTTTGTGTGGGGTAGGACTTCGGAATGGGAGAATTTTGAGAAATATGCGCTTTATAAGAATGGAATACGCTGAGGACAATACCCACAAAACCTGTTTTTTTGAGCAATTGCGTAGAAAAACGCACTCTCTTTGATAAGATTTCTCAATAATCTATACACAAAGTACTACCTTTGTGTAGAATAACCAGATATCTATACAGATGGCAAACTTAGCCAAGTGGACCGTTTATGAGGTACCGTCAAAAATTGAAGTCGAGACTAGAAAAATTCTCAAATCACTTCCTGCTGCCCACCGTAAACTGGCGGAATTAAAAGGTGTAGCTGCCGGAATTCCTAATCAAAGTATTTTAATCAATACCCTGGGGTTACAAGAGGCCAAGGATTCTTCGGCCATTGAAAACATAATAACTACCCACGATGATTTGTATAAAAGTGAACTACAACTGGCCACTATACCCTCATTAGAAGCGAAAGAGGTCAGGAATTATATTGCGGCACTTAAAAGAGGTTATGATTTAGTAAGTCAAAGTGGTATGCTAACAACCAGAACCATACTGGAAATACAGCAAATACTCGAAAATAACAAAGCTGGCTACAGAAAACTGCCAGGTACTTCTCTGAAAAATGCCGCGACAGGAGAAATAGTATATACCCCACCTCAGGATTACGACACCATTGTCCAACTCATGGCTGAGTTAGAACGATTGATTAATGATCCTGAGTTTAGCCAATATGACCCTTTGGTAAAAATGGCCATTATTCATCATCAATTTGAGAGCATCCATCCTTTTTACGACGGCAATGGCAGAACGGGGCGAATAATCAATATTCTCTACCTTATAATTTCAGATTTATTAAATCTCCCGATCCTATATTTGAGTAAATACATCATTAAAAATAAAGCAGATTATTACAAATATCTACAAGAAGTCAGGGAGACTAATAATTGGGAAAACTGGATATTGTTTGTGATTGAGGGGGTGCGATTGACGTCAATAGATACCATTGAGCTCATTAATGAGGTACGCAAGCAAATGCAGGATATGAAAAATTTGCTCCGCAGTAATTACAAATTTTATAGTCAGGATTTATTGAACAGCCTGTTTAAACACCCCTACACTAAGATAGGTTTTGTCATGGATGATTTGCAAGTAAGCAGAATAACAGCAGCCAACTATCTCAACCAATTAACCAGAGATGGCGTATTGCGTAAAGAAAGAATAGGGACCAATAATTACTACATCAATAGCAAGTTGTTTGCTATTCTGGCACGCTAATGAAAATTTACGCTCCAGAAGGCGTACTGCCGGGGTGGGGGATTTTTTGTAGCGCAGGGCTCTGGCCAGCCAGCCCCTAGTGGTCTGTCAAGGCTAAAACTTCAGGTAGCCTGTGGCGTCTTTTGCGGCCACTCTGCGTTGGAGAACCCCTTACGTAGCGGTGCTATGCGCGGGAACCCCCGCCTTGATTGGCCCCAAAATTCGCTCACACTCAACCGGAAAATTAACACTTGACAGACCCCTAGGTTTATTGCTTAAAATTCGGTATATTCGAAAGCAGAACCTCGCAAAAACAAAAAACCATGAACGTAGCCGACGACACCTTGCTCGAAGCCAATGTGTGTCCCAATTGCTGGGGGATACAGGAGTATGACCATCAATTTAAGCAGTTTGTAGAAGACCAAACCAAGGCCAATATCAACCACGACAAGACCCATCACAAGGCTTTTGTGCAGCAGTTTGTCGAAACCTACGTGACAGGTATTCACTTGAAAAATGAAGGCGAGGAGCGCTATTGCCCCACCTGCCATACCAGGTACAAACACCTTCCTTTAGAGACGGATTAGCTGGGGACTACGGATCAGTTGCTTGGCTTTGCAGCTTGCTATTTTTTGCGGTGTCGTACCACGCTAAGCTTGCAGCAGTTTCAAATCAAATTCAAAGCCTGGTAATACCTGTTCACCGCTAAGGATTTGGTCAAAACCATGGCGTATAGCTACACTACCATCTGCCCGGTAGATATAGGTCTTTTCTTCCAGGGGGTCAATTAGCCAGGCTAGTTTTACGCCGTTGGCTATCCAACTTTCCTGCATTTTACGTTTTAGCGTAGGCAAGTGATCAGAATCGGAACGAATTTCAACGATAAATTCAGGGACAATGGTGGCGTACTGTTTGCGTTCAGCAGGTGAAAGTTTTGACAATTGCGCATGGGATACAAACGAAGCGTCAGGAGAACGCAAACTCCCGTCAGGTAAGCGAAAACCAGTTGAAGAACTGAAGCCTTGCCCCAACTGGTGTAGTCGGGCATAATTCCTTAGTTCGCTTCCCACTTCCATTTCATAATACCCGGAATTTAAGTGTAAAGGAGCCATAAGCGCGACTTTTCCATCAGGTTCTTGCTCTATAAGTAATTCTGGATGAGCTGCACAGAGTTGGTCAAACTCCTCCTTGTTCAGGGCACCACTAGAATACCAGGGCCCCAATAAGCTGATTAGCGGAAGTGGGGCGTCGATCATTTTTTCCAATAACGGTGCTGCGGCCATGCTGCTTTATTTGAAATACTAAAATAGAATTTTTTCAGCGTTTCCGCAAATAGCACGCCGATTTACCTGTAATTCATTCCTGCTATTCGTCGGCTTCTGTTATTTATTTAACGCACAATTTGCATGGAATAAATATTTTGCGTTAATTAGCTGTGCTATTTGAAGCAAAATATGCGCTAATGAACTTTTATATTCACCAACGACCGAATTGGCCCAATTTTACTTGGGACGATGAACTGCTCTTAAAGCTGCTGGGCAGTGTCCGGCATCTACAAGGGAAAATTGTGGGAAAAATGGAGGCTGTTGGTTTCGATGTACGAAACGAAGCTTCGCTGGACACCCTGACCCTGGACATCTTAAAGACCAGTGAAATAGAGGGAGAAATATTGGATCCAGAACAAGTCCGATCTTCCCTGGCAAAAAGACTCGGACTGGATATTGGCGGCCTGATATCAACAGACAGGAATGTGGACGGGGTGGTCGACATGCTGTTGGATGCCACGCAGCAGGCAGCCCAGCCACTGACGGAGGACCGGCTTTTTGCCTGGCATTCCTCTTTATTCCCCGCTGGAAGAAGTGGGCTGCATAAGTTACTCGTAGGCCAGTGGCGAAAGGATTCTAAAGGTCCTATGCAGGTTGTTTCGGGTAGCATCGGTAAAGAAAATATCCACTTTGAGGCGCCGCCTGCAGAAAGGGTTGCCGCAGAAATGAGCACGTTTCTGGATTGGTTCAACAAGGAACTTTCTTTGGATCCTGTCATTAAAGCAGGAATTGCCCATCTATGGTTTATTACCATCCATCCTTTTGAAGATGGAAATGGTAGGATAGCACGAGCCTTGACCGACCTTTTATTGACCAGAGGAGATGGGATGAGTCAGCGATTTTATTCGATGTCCACTCAAATAAGAGTAGAGAGGAAAGGCTATTACAAAATTCTGGAGAAAAGCCAACAAGGGCTATTGGATATATCAGCCTGGCTGGAATGGTTTCTGACTTGTTTGCTCAATGCCTTGCTCAATGCTGAATTTACCTTGCAAAAAGTGCTGGTAAAACATCAATTCTGGTTGGCACACAAGGGTACAACAATGAATCAAAGGCAAATAAAGACGCTGAATAAGTTGCTTGACGGCTTTGCCGGAAAACTAACCACGGTGAAATGGGCAAAGATCAATAAATGTTCCAGAGATACTGCACTGAGGGACTTACAGGACCTAATCAATAAAGGCCTTATAGAAAAAGAGGCAGGTGGTGGGCGCAGCTCCAGTTACGAATTAAAAATATAAACACCAACCATGCCCCAACTCCTCCAAAACCAGCAACTGGAAATTCACCTCGACCTGCCCGACGAAGGCTACCACCTCCCGCGTTTCGACTGGACCGGCAAGATCACGCTGGTGAAATTTCAAAACACCCGTGTGTCCGGCACCGAAAAACCGGCGGCGGATGACGACGTCAGGCGCTGCGGCCGCGGCTTGTACAACGAATTTGGCATCGAGGCCCCGGTGGGTTACGCCGACACGCCGGCCAGCGGCTGGTTTTCCAAGCTAGGGGTAGGGTGGCTCAAACGAGACGACCAGCCCTACCACTTTGCCCACGACTACGAAATTCGACCCGCAGTTTTCAACGTCCAAGCGGAACCGAATAAGATCCACCTCACCTGCACCTCCCCGTTGGTCAACGGCTACGCTTACGTACTGAAAAAGGAGATCGAATTGCTGGACAGCAGCTTCGTCATCCGCTATCTTCTGCAAAATACCGGAACCAAAGCCATCGTCACCGACGAATACAACCACAATTTTCTTGCCATTGGCGAAGCGCTGATCGGCAAGGATTATAGCCTGAAATTCCCCTTTGAGCTGCAACCGGCCCTCTTTGGCGAAACCGTTAACCCGGCACAAAAAGTCGAACTGCTGGCCCGGGAGGTCCGCTTCAACGGCGTACCTGCGGATCCCTTCTTTTTCAGCAACCTGTCCGGCGGCGAATCCGTGCCGGCCAGTTGGGAGCTGATCCATCGGGAAACCGGGATCGGAATCCGGGAAACCGGAAGTTTCACCACCCGCAAAATCAACCTGTGGGGCTGGCAGCACGTTGTCAGCCCGGAATTGTTTTTCCGCATTTCACTCCCGCCCGGACAGTCCGTTGCCTGGTCCCGGCGGTATGATTTTTACCGGGTAGCATAATCCCTTTTTTGGCATTCGTTGGGACTAAAAGAAGGCAGCCTGCCGGCGGCGCCGAAAAACTTCCCCCACATTTAGACCAATCCACCGTTCTGGCCGACCTAAACCCGGCCCGTATTTCCACCCGTATTCCTTTTTCCCTGTTCTTTGTGGCGTCAATAAAAATCATTCTCGGAATATTTTTGTTTACACCAGTCACAAAGCAGTACCGCGCTTGCTTTTCCTTGCCATTGGACTGCATTTTAATAGATAACTCCAAATACCAAGCTGTTTAACCCAAAGAACCATGCTTAATTTTAAACCTTTCCTGGCCGGGATACTGCTCTTCCTGGCCCTGCTACCCACGGTGCAGGCGCAAAACAAGTACGCCCTGAGTGGCTACATCAGCGATGCCGAAAATGGGGAAACGCTCATTGGTGCCACCGTCTACGTGCCCGAATTGGCGCAGGGGGTCACCAGCAACGAATACGGCTTTTACTCCATCTCCCTTCCACCGGGTACCTACCAGGTCGAGTTCAGCTACATCGGCTTCGAGACCCGCCGGCAAACCATCGACCTGACGCAGCCCCTGACCGTGTCGGTGGAACTGGGCGGGGGAGCCACGCAGCTCGCCGAGGTCGTCGTAACGGCCGAAGCCGAGAACGGCAACGTGTCTGACCTCCAGATGAGCAACAACTCGTTGGACATGAACACCGTCAAAAAACTTCCTGCGCTGCTGGGCGAGGTGGAGGTGCTGCGGAGTATCCAGTTGCTGCCCGGCGTGACCACCGTCGGCGAAGGCGCTACGGGCTTCAACGTGCGCGGCGGCAGCATCGACCAGAACCTGGTGTTGCTGGACGAAGCACCCGTCTACAATTCGGCCCACCTCTTCGGTTTTTTCTCGGTTTTCAACCCCGACGCCGTCAAAGACGTGGAGCTCTACAAGGGAGGCATTCCGGCCCGCTACGGCGGTCGCCTGTCGTCGATCCTGGACGTGCGCATGAAGGAAGGCAACAACAAGAAACTCAGCGTCAACGGCGGGGTAGGCCTCATCCTGAGCCGCCTGGCCGTGGAAGCGCCCATCGTGAAAGACAAGGCTTCCTTCATCTTTGCTGCCCGCCGCTCCTATATCGATGTGCTGGCAAAGCCTTTCCTCAACGATGACCTGGGCCAGACCACCCTCAACTTCTACGACCTGACCCTCAAAACCAACTACAAGGTCAACGACAATAACCAGCTCTTCCTCTCGGGTTACCTGGGCCGCGACAACTTCGGCTTTGGCGACGACGCGGGCTTCAGCTGGGGTAACCAGACGGCGACCCTGCGCTGGAACCACATCTTCAATAACAAGCTCTTCGCCAATACCACCCTCTACTACAGCAATTACGACTACAGCATCAACTTTGGCGCCACTGATGAAGATAGCTTCGACTGGTCGGCCAATATCATCAATACCAGCGTCAAGCCGAACTTCACCTACTACCTCTCCCCCAACAACATCCTCCGGTTCGGGGGGCAGGGCATCCGCTACGAGTTTCAGCCGGCCAACGCGATCATCGTCAGCGATGCCGAAACCCGGGATATCAGCCTGGCTAAAAAAATCGCCCTCGAAGGCGCCCTTTACCTCGAAAACGAGCAGACGCTGGGCAAGCGCTGGCAAATCAACTACGGCTTGCGGTGGTCTTACTTCAACCTGATTGGCAAAGGCAATGCCTACACCTTTGGGGAAGCCGCGCAGGGCAACCCGCGCCCGTTGACGAGCGTAACCAGCTACGCTGCCGGTGAATCCATTCAGGCCTATTCCAACCTGGAGCCCCGGGCCGGGGTGCGTTTCCAGGTCAGCCCCGACAATTCCTTCAAAGCCAGCTACAACCGCACGGCCCAGTACATTCACCTGCTGTCGAATACCGTCGCTTCTACCCCCGTCGACCTCTGGTTGCCCAGCACCAACAACGTGCAGCCGCAAATGGCCGACCAGTTTGCCATCGGCTACTTTCAGAACTTCAAGGACAACACCTACGAAACGTCGGTGGAACTGTATTACAAAAAGCTGGCTCACCAGGTCGACTACATCGACGGGGCCGACCTCATCCTCAACGAGCTGGTGGAAGGACAGATTCTCTCCGGCGATGGCCGCGCCTACGGGCTGGAGCTGCTGCTCCAGAAAAACAAGGGCAAGTTCACCGGTTGGGCCAGCTACACCCTCGGCCGCAGCGAGCGCCAGGTAGCTGGCGTCAACAGCGGCAAGTGGTACCCCAACCGTTTCGACCAGACCCACAACCTGAGCCTAACGGGCTTCTACGAGCTGAGCAAGCGGTGGTCGGTGAGCGCCGTCTTCGTGTACAACACGGGCACGCCCGCCAACTTCCCCACCTCGCGCTACACGCAGGCGGGTTACACCATCCCCCACAACACGGACAACACCCGCAACAATGTGCGCATCCCGTCCTACCACCGCATGGACCTCTCGGCTACCCTGGAGGGCAAGCACAACCCCGAGCGGCGCTGGCAGAGCAACTGGGTGTTTTCGGTGTACAATGTGTACAACCGCCGCAATCCTTTCTCGATCTACTTCGAGCAGGACCTCAACCGCGCACCCGCTAACCAGCCCGTCACCACCGAGGCCATCCGGTTCTCGGTCGTCGGCCATTTCGTCCCCGCCGT
>Ga0213861_10000234_pt1 | contig 46702 bp, 59 predicted proteins | sample PICome_4_FD_160110 | JGI IMG/M metagenome (GOLD analysis project Ga0213861, IMG submission 160110) | Coastal seawater microbial communities near Pivers Island, North Carolina, United States - PICO131 | ecosystem: Environmental > Aquatic > Marine > Coastal | place: USA: North Carolina... | reverse complement strand
GATGTAAGCATAACAGGTAATATTGTTCCCACAGCAAACGAAGTTTACGATTTAGGAACAAGTTCAAACAGATTTAATGATTTATACCTAAGTGGTAGTACTATCAATATAGGCACAACAGCAATCAGTGTAACATCAGATAATGAAATAGATTTTTCAGATAGTGCTAACACTAGCATAAAAAGAAAACTTGTTGTAGATGAGATTGAATTAGGAACAGGTAACGACAAAGTTGTTTTGAGAAAAGGTTCAGACGGTAAGTTTGAGCAAAAAGCATTAGCCAAAGACACAAAATCAGAAAGTGCAGTAAAAGTTGATTTAGATGATAACGATTCAGATGATTTATCAGAAGGTTCAACTAATCTTTACTACACTGATGCTAGAGTAAATACTTTATTAGCAACAAAAGATTCAGATGATATCAAAGAAGGTTCAACTAGCCTTTACTATACTGATGCCAGAGCAAATAGTGCCATAGATGCGAAACTTACTGGCAATTTAACATTCGGTGAAGTTGATGCAAGTATTGTATCATCGCCTATATTTGAAACAGTAAGCGATTACGGATTGATTACTAGTTCAACAACAAACACAATCGAATACGGTTCATTAACTGATACCGTTGTAGCATTAGTAAATAGTGATTACGGTGTAGTAGAATCAAGTGGAGGACCAGTTGAGTTTCCACAGTATGAAGTTGCATCAGTACCTGATGCATCTGCATATACAGGGCATATGATATTTGTGCCTAACGAGTCAGGAGGCGCAGTAATGGCATTTAGCGATGGCACAAACTGGCGTCGAGTGACAGACAGAACAGTCATAAGTAGTTAGTAGGAGAACACAATGGCAGAAGAAACAAAAACAGCAGTACACCATCCGGCTGATACAAATGGAGATGGAAAGGTTTCAAAAGCAGAAGAGCAAATGTACCTAGAGTTCAAAAGAAAAGAACTTGAAGACTTAGATGCAATGCGTGACGCACAAAGAAGTATGGCTTGGTTCGCACTAAGTGGTATGCTTTTATATCCATTTGCTGTAGTATTAGCAGTATTATTTGGATTAGAAAGTGCTAGTAAAATACTAGGCGATATGGCGGCTACATACTTTGTAGCAGTTGCTGGTATTGTTGCCGCATTTTTTGGTGCCCAAGCATTTAGTAAAGGTAAGTAATTGTAATGGAAGACAAGTTTATAAAAAACTTTTGCAGGCTCATAACCAAAGAGAAATTGGCTGGGCCTGACATTACTAAATATTTCAATATTGTAAACAGTTTAGCAGACACTAAGAAGATGATGCAAGTGTCTAGTGGCGAGGAAGATAAATTTGATGTATTAGTTTATCAAGAAGAAGATATGTTTGCATACGAAATATTATTACAAGACGATATATCATCAGCAGAAGGCACTGATATTTCTGATGAGTTACTAGAAGAATTTCCAGAACTTGACTTCGAATTTGAAGCAAGTACCACAGTTTAAAAAAAAATCCATTGACTTACCAATTCTTAGACTATATAATAGTTTAAACAGATAATTACATACACAGGGAGAAATAAATGGCATTTAACAAAACATTTAATCAAGAAGAAGTCGCAAGGCTAAAGAAATTAGTCAATGAAGGTATGCAAGTTCATTTCGAAATGGACGCCCTCAAAGAAGGACTTCGTGATACAGTCAAAGCAATCGCAGAAGAAATGGACCTAAATGCAGGTACACTAAACAAAGCGATTAGAGTTGCTCACAAGGCTTCCTTAGGAACAGAAAGAGATAAGTTCGATGAACTTGAAACTATCTTAGAAGTAGTAGGCAAAACATTATAATTGACATCAGTCAAAGTTTTTGCTATAATTAATTTTTAATATTTGGTATTGTGCCAGCCTGAAGTGGTGCTCGGAGTTGATATATGAGTTACGTTGATGCGTATTACGACAAACAAAAGAACAAAGTAAATGTCGTAGAGCGAATAGATGGTAAACGTAAATATGTAGAACATCCGGCTAGATATTATTTTTATGCAGAAGATCCAAAAGGAAAATACAAAAGCATATACGGTGATTCTGTAAGTAAAATTACCTGTTCAACTCACAAAGACTTTCAAAAGAACATAGCATTCAATAGAGGTAAAAAACTTTTTGAAAGTGATTTACGTCCAATCAATAGGGTCATTTCTGACCACTACCAAGGTGTTGAAGCACCAAAACTACATACTGCATTCTTTGATATTGAGGTAGACTTTGACCCTGAAAGAGGGTATAGTTCTCCACAAGACGCATTTATGCCCATCACAGCGGTAGCAGTTGTATTAAACTGGTGTGATGCTATAGTTTGTTTAGCAGTTGCTCCAAAGACGTTAGACAGCGAACAAGCAAATAAAATTGCAGACAAAGTGGGTAACACAATTATATGTAAAGATGAAAAAGAATTGTTACAGAAGTTCTTAGTACTAATAGAAGATGCAGATATATTAAGTGGTTGGAATTCAGAAGGTTATGATATTCCTTACACAATAAATCGCATAATCAAAGTTTTAGGCAAAAGCGAAACAAGAAAAATGTGTTTGTGGGATATGTTGCCTAAAGAAAGAAAGTATATAAATCACGGAAGAGAAACTGAAACATATGATTTGATTGGTAGAGTACATTTGGACTATTTGGAACTTTATAGAAAATATAACTATGAAGAGCGACACAGTTATAGGTTAGACTTTATTGGTGAAATGGAAGTCGATGAAAAGAAAGTTCCGTATGAAGGAAGTTTAGATAGACTTTATAATCACGACTTTGAACTGTTTTTAGAATATAACATTCAGGATACAATGTTGTTGAAAAAGATTGATGACAAATTACAGTTTATTGATTTAGCAAACACTATTGCACACGACAATACTGTATTACTTCCAACCACAATGGGTGCTGTGGCAACAACTGAACAAGCAATTATCAATGAAGCACATAGGCGTGGTATGGTTGTTCCAGATAGAATAAGAGAAAGGCAAGAGAACACACAGGCGGCAGGTGCCTTTGTTGCTTTCCCACAAAAAGGTTTACACGATTGGGTAGGCAGTATGGACTTAAACAGTCTGTATCCTAGTGTGTTTAGGGCACTGAATATGGCTCCTGAAACAGTAGTAGGTCAATTAAGACCAGTCCACACTGAAAAAGAAATAAACGACAAAATAATGATTGAAGGCAAAAGTTTTGCTGATGCTTGGTTAGGTAAGTTTGGTAGTAATGAGTATGAACTTGTTATGCAAAAAGATGTTACAAGACCTATTATAATAGATATGGAAGATGGTTCAAGCAGTGAAGTAACTGGTGCTGACGTTTACAATTTAGTATTTAACAGCAATCAACCTTGGTGTTTGAGTGCTAATGGCACTTTGTTTAGAACTGATGTTCAAGGCATAGTTCCAGGACTACTTGAACGTTGGTATTCAGAAAGACAAGATTTACAGGCTAAGAAAAAAGAACAAACAGATCCAGAACAAATTGCATTCTATGATAAACGTCAGTTGGTCAAAAAGATTAACTTGAACAGTTTATATGGAGCGATTCTTAATGCAGGTTGTAGATTCTTTGATATGAGAATAGGTCAGAGTACTACACTTACAGGTAGACGTATTACACGTCATATGGGTGCAGAAACAAATAGACTGCTTACAGGCGAGTATAATCATCAAGGCAAAACAATTATATATGGTGATACTGACTCTGTGTATTTCTCAGCCGCACCAGCATTGCCCGAAGGCACACAAATGGATTTAGAAATGGCAACAGAGTTGTATGATTCTGTATCAGATACAGTTAGTAAAAGTTTTCCTAACTTTATGAAGAATGACTTTAACGTGCCTTTACATCAAGGCGAAGTTATTAAAGCAGGTAGAGAAGTAGTTGGTAGAGCAGGATTGTTTATTACTAAAAAGAGATATGCTATTAATGTATTAGACTTAGAAGGATGGAAACCAGAAGGTGGAAAACTTAAGATTATGGGTCTCGATATTAAAAGGTCAGATACTCCAGAGTTTGTACAAGACTTCTTAGAAGATATACTTGCTAAAACTCTAGATGGTGGAGATGAGAAAACCATAATGGGACACATTAGAATATTCAAAGAAGGATTTAAAGGTATGGATCCTTGGAGTAAGGGTATGCCTAAACGTGTCAATAACTTAACTACATATACAGAAGTATACAATAAAACAGTACAAACGCCAGGAAATAGCCAGTCTTTGTTTAGGTTAGAAGCACTAAAAGAAGATGGTAAAAAGAAAAAGAAAGCAACTATTCCAGGACACGTTAGAGCAAGTATCAACTGGAATAATATGCTACTGGCTAATTCAGACAACTACAGTATGAAAATTACTGACGGTATGAAAGTTGTTGTATGTCAGTTAAAATCAAACAATATGGGATTCAGCAGTATTGCATATCCAACAGATGAATTGCAATTACCTGATTGGTTTAAGAAGTTACCTTTCGACGAAGATGAAATGGAAAAGAAAGTAGTCGACAAAAAGGTACACAATTTATTGAATGTGTTGAAGTGGGACTTTAGTCAAATGCAGACTAGTAATACGTTTCACGATTTATTCTCATTCTCAGACTAAAATTATGGTGGAAAAGACATTGACTTTTCTAAATAATAAATGTATAATATCTAAATTACAGGAGTGAACTAATGATAAAAGATATTTTTAAAGACATCCTAAAGCATACCCACGCATTAGGATTTGTTGAAATGGTGAAGGTATCTGGAACAGACACAGAAACAACAATTTCTGCTATGGACCAAGATAAAACCGTCATCATACAGGGTAAATTACATAATCCAATTAGCGACTTTATTGACGCAACAATAGGATTAAGTAGAATGACAGTTATTGATGGACTACTAAAGTTTCCAGGCTTTGATAGTGACGATGCAACTGTTAGTATTAATAAACAAGAAAGAAATGGAGAAGATATTCCAGTTGAAGTCGAGTTTAAAAGTGCAGAAGGGCATAATGCAAAGTACCGCTTTATGTTAGCAGATGTAGTTAACCAGCAGTTAAAAGACGTTAAAATGAGAGATGTTGATTGGGACGTCAGTTTTGTACCTAGTCAAAAGAACTTAAAAGACTTAGGCTTCTTTAACAACATTTTAGGTGTGTATGAAAACAGTTTTACACCTAAAGTAGAAGATGGTTTACTACACTTTATTATAGGACAACCAAACGGTGACAGTTCTAAGATCCCAGTAAACGACAATGTCGAAGGTGACCTTAAAGGCACTTGGAGTTGGGAACTATCTAAAGTTATTACTATACTTAGATTAAGTGATAGCAGTAATTGTGTAGTAAGTTTCAGTGAAGCAGGAGCAATGCAAATCGATATCGATAGTGGTATAGGAGCATATACATACATCTTACCAGCAAGGAGTTAAAATGGATTTATCCAAACACAGAGGTGATTTTGCAGTCTATTTGCCTGCTATTAGTGGTTTCTATACAGAACTACTTGGCAGATGTAAACACATAGAAGGCTATATCCCTGATGGCAGGATTCCAGAAGGCTTCGAACACGGCTTTGAAGGTCTAAACTTTTTAGATGCAGACAAAGGTTATTTCAAATACAATATGGGTTTATATTCGGCAGGACACGCCTATCTCGATATGGAGAAAAGCAAGAAGTTAGAATATATTATTCAGGACCGTGATAGAGAAAACACTATGATACTAGGAGACTCTGGAGGTTTCCAAATTGGTAAAGGTGTTATTAAATTTGACTGGGAAAACTTTTTTGAGAAGCCAGGCGATCCTGGATACAAAGGAGATGCTGACAAAACAAGACATAAAATTTTAAACTGGTTAGAGCATACAGCAGACTGGAGTATGACACTTGATGTACCTAGTTGGGCAAGTAAGCCTGAACTAAGGGAACGTACAGGACTCAAAGACTTTGATGAATGTTTAAAATGTACATTACATAACAACGATTTCTTTGTACAACACAGACAAGGCAAAACAAAATTCTTAAATGTATTGCAAGGCACACATTGGGAAGATGCTAGTATATGGTATGACGCAGTAAAAGACTATCCATTTGAAGGATGGGCAATGGGTGGTAATCATATGAGAGATATGAAGATGTGTCTTAAACGTCTTATTGTAATGAGAGATGATGGCAATATTGAAGGTAAAGATTGGATACATTATCTTGGTACAAGTAAGTTAGATTGGGCAGTAATGTTTACTATAATTCAAAGAGAACTTAGAAAAATTAATCCTAATATTACAATTAGTTTTGATAGTGCAAGTCCATTTATCAGTAGTGCAAACGGTTTAGTTTACTCGCAAACTATTTTAAGTGCAGATAGGCAAAGTTACTTAATGGACAAGTGTTTTGACAACAAACTTAACAATGAAAACATTGGAGACTTACCGTTTCCGTTTGAAAGTCCAGTTGGTCTTAGAACAAAAGTAAAAGATGTAAACTGGTATAAGCCAGGTATGTTAAACAAAATTGGTAAAGAAGGTAAAACAAGTTGGGATAGTTTTACATATGGTATTTTAATGATACACAATGTTTATATGCACATTAGAGCAGTACAACGAGCAAATCAATTAGCATTAATAGAAATACAAGAGTATCAACCAGATTGGAGAAATTGGGAAAGAGTTAAAAGAAGTGATAAAAGTAAAGAGTTTAGTCAATGGGTTCCTAGAAACATTCTATACTTTAATACTTTTGTACAAGAACTTTTTGCTAGTGAAGATCCACACGGACTACTTGACGAAGCAACATTATTCTTAGAAGCACTAAACAATAATCCTCATAAAGATGGCAATAACAAATTATTCCAAAGTTTATTTGAGGAAGAAGTTACAGAAGCAGATGATAATTCATTTGATGAAAATGATGAAGTGTTAGCAAACCTGGAGGCAGAGTTTAAAAATGCCTAAAGCAGTATTAGTAGGACTTGGCGGCATAGGTTATAACGTATACTTACCACAACTGAAAAAGGTTGGGTATGATGTTGTAACTGTTGACAAGCACAATGCTCTTACTAATCCTGATTATGAGGACTTAGATGATGCAATTTCAAATAATGATTTTGAATTGGCAGTAATTTGCACTCCTAATTACACCCATTTAGAATTATTAAATCAATTAGGCGAAGCAGGTGTTACAAATATTTTTGTAGAGAAGCCTGGTTTGCCTAGTGCCCAAGACTGGCAAGATGCTATAGATAGATTTCCTAACAGCAAAATAATGTTAGTAAAGAATAATTTGTATAGAGACACTTATGGAATACTAGATGAGTTTTCAGGGCAGTTTGATGTCACAGATGTTACTATAAATTGGTTAAACAAAGACAGAATACCTAATCCAGGTAACTGGAGTACAAACAGTAAGTTTGCTTGGGGAGGAGTTGCACACGATTTATTTCCACATCTTTACTGTTTTATGTTACATTTATTTGATGAAGAGCCTAATCAGTTTGAACGTTTTTCAAGTTGGAAGGTACAAAAATGGAACTTAGAAAATATAAGTGGTACTGCATATGGCGTATACAAAGAAGATGGCGTATACGACGTCTGCGACAAGGCTGTAGACATTTATAGTTTAAACAACATACCTATTACTATACAAGCAAGTTGGAAAGAAGGCATAGATGACCAATCTATTAATCTTAATTTTGCAGATGGTTCTAGTCTTAGATGGCCCTTTGGATTATGTCCAAATGAAGCATATGGCACAATGCTACAAGAAGCACCAAACGATCCATATGAGTGGCATCAACAAATTGATTTATGGATACACAAACAGTTAGAGGAATATAAAGAGAATGACTAATAGATTATTTTATACTACTGGTAACCAAGATATTAATCACACTACATACGATTTACCAGAATTAACAGGCGACGATGTTAAAGTTAAAAGTATTTACACAGGAGTTTGTAGAAGTGATGTTGCTATGTATAATGGTACATTTACTACACTACCAAAAGAAATACAAGGACACGAATGCTTAGGTGTTATTACAGAAGTTGCGAATCCTGAACTACCTTTTAAAGTAGGTGATTATGTTGCTACCAGAGGAGAGCCTGGTTTTGCAGATGAGTATATTGCAAAATATGGTACTTATGTTAAAGTACCTGAAGCAGATCCTAAATATATCATAGAGCCAGTTGCTTGTGGTATTAATATAGTAGATAATTATTTGAGAATGTTTATGGGACAACCTAAAACATTTTTCAAAAGAAAGAAATATTTAATTATAGGTACTGGCTTTTTAGCACAGGTAGTTTACAAAACATTAGAGTATGCACTCCCTAGTAAGCCACACGTCTACGTAATAGGTAGCAGTAATAAAAAGTTTTGGAATAAAACAAAGTGTACATTTCTTAAACAGTCAGATTTAGATAATGGTAATTTTATATTTGATGCAGTATTTGATATTAGTTCAGAACCTAAATACATTAACGAATATACAATGTTAAAACCAAATGGTATACATTTAATATGTGCAGAAAAAACAGATAAATTAAGTGTTGATACTAGCAAAATGTTATGGGAAAATCAAAAAATATTATTTCCTAGTCCTAGAGATGCAAACTTTATAGACGCAATGGTGTTAGGTGTTGAACTTGTTAGAGATGGAATAATTAACACTAACACACTTTGGACAAAAGAATACGACAGAGATACAGAATTAGAATTAGCATTTACAGATGCAAATGACAGAAAGAAAACATATTCACGAGGTTATATAAAATGGCAACAATAGATGGTAGAGAAAACTTTGGCGAAAATCCAACTTACTTCACAGGCGTAGAAGTTGAGAACACTCCGCTAAAGGGTGTTAAAACTTTATTTGTAGTTGGATGCCAAAGTGCTAAGGATATCGATAAACGTGCTAAAAAACACAAAGTGAATCACATTTATTTAGGGTGTGGTTATTGTTTTGCTCCTGAATCTAGAGATGATTGGTTAGAATGGAATAGAACTATTTTAGATTTAATAGCATATGGTTATTGGGTAACATTGGATTACAATGTAAAATATGCCGAAGACGTTTTACAAAATAGTTGGACAGAATACAACAAGTTTGTTAGTATGATTAGTGTACCTCTACCATATATAAACCAACATAACTACAACGCCACAATTAAACTAGATGATAAACATTTTAAAGGTTCTAACAGTGGTGTATGGTGTCATAGTTTACACGATTTAAGAAGTAGAGAAACATACACAGACTTTTCTGAATATGTAGGAGACAAAGTTGTTAAATAAGGACTTGACTTCTGCCAAGAATTCTGGTATAATAAATGATAAGTTACAATTTTGGTGGCACGACTGTAAAAGTAGTGGGCCAACTGAAACTGAAGTAGGGTATGATTGTAACGACTGTGGACTTGCTGAGTGGAACTTTCAAGATATTGACCAAGCAGAAAGTGAAGCAGGAAACTTAGAAAATATGATAGGAGAAAAATATGCCAAACTGGTGCGATAATTACATACACTTAGAAGGACCTTCTGAGGAAGTTAAAAAGTTACAAGAAGATTTTAGTAGTAAAGGTATGCTAGAAACACTTAGTCCTATAGGAGAGTGGGAGTATATGACTGCTGTAAACACTTGGGGTACTAAGTGGGAAATTAGTGAAGACGAAGTACAACACTTTGAGTTCTATCAAGATGGAGATGATTGGGCACATCTGAGTGGCCCTTTCCAGAGTGCGTGGAGTCCACCAGCAGAAGCAGTAAGAACTTTTTTGGATAACAATCCAGACTTTACTGCAACCTTAATGTTTTATGAGCCAGCAATGGATTTTGCAGGCACACTAGATGAAAGTGTAACCATATCAGATAAAAGTGACGATTATTGGATAATGGACCCAGATGGAATAGAATTAAATGAAGCATTTGGTATTTTGGAAAGTAGGTTAGAATGGGCGGCAGAAGAAGAACAATTTGTACTAGAAAAAGCAGAAGATTTAGAACCAATAGAAAAGGAACACTATGAGCAGAATTAAAAAAGCAGTTCTATTTTTATTTGGAGTATTTTTATTAACAATATTTTCTTTGAATGTTCTTGCCAAAGGTAGTGCCAAAGTAGGTGGTACTTTTGTAAACAGTGATGACGCAACATTTAAAGTTGCATTTGATAGTTCAACAGAAAATGGTAATTGGCAAAGGGCATTAGAATTAGACTATATGTACCAAACTCAAAGTGATGTTGAAAGCACTAACGAGTTATATTTTAATCATAAATTAATTTATTCCTTTGCTCCAAAGCATTATATTGTTAATACATCTTCGTATGATGTAGACAAGTTTAGAACCGATGAACAAAGAATTAGTATGGCACTTGGTTACGGTTACAAGTTATTGAGAACTGAAAAGTTCAAAGCAAGTAATGAATTTTCAATAGGTTACTTAACTAGTGACTTAGTAGATGAAATAATTTACAGAAACAGTTTATGGTTTTTCTATAAACTGTCTGATAAGGTAAACTTTACCAATAAGTATCTAGTTGAGTTTGGTGACGAAGCAGAAGACTATGTAAGAAATGAAACGTCGTTGAATTACAATTTTGATAATGGTTTAGTTTTAGGAATAACAAATACCTATACAGAAGATCCGATTGACAATAATATTTTAGGTGTTACAATAGGTATTAAATGGTAGAAATAAAGTTATTATTCTTTAGCATACTTGTACTAACTTGGTTAGGATATGGTTTGCACGTTATTAAAGAATACATCAGAGTAAGACTACAAGGAGAATAAATGATAGAACCAAGTATAAACAAGCCTAGTCTATTTAGAAGGACTGTAATGAGTCTTGTGAGTGGCTGGAGACGTGTAATGGATGTGCGATACAATCCATTAAGTGTAATTAAAGACCCAAGTTTACAGACATACTTTATGTTAGTACTGTTTACAGTATGGAGTGTGTTTTTTGGATTCTTGGCGGCAAACTACTTAGGGTGGTTTGGATATAGCACAGTAGCAAGTATTATTATACACGTTGCTATATTACTTCCGTTGGCATTTACCAATGCAATCTTTGTTGATGCAGAACGTGATGGACATAAATGGTTAAAAGAATGGAAAGAAGAACAAAATAGATATACTATTATTACTAATAGACTAAAGAAGAAAAACTTGGTTATGTGGGACCCAAGTAAGGAGGCATAATGAGAAGTATTTGGGTAACATTTAGTAAAGAAGGCATACACTTCTATCCGGGAGCAGACACAAACCCTGCTACAGCGACAGGAGATGAGTATGATGTATCCTTTTTAGGATACAAACACAGACACATATTCCACTTTAAAGTGTGGATAGAAGTGTTTCACGATGACAGAGACATCGAATTTATACAATTTAAAAGATGGCTTGAAAGTTTATATAACGAAGAAGTTATACAACTTAATAACAAGTCCTGCGAAATGATAGCAGACATATTAGCGGAGGAGATACAAGATAGGTATCCAGGACGTTACATAAAGATTTCAGTAGCCGAAGATAATGAAAACGGTTGCGAAATGGAGTATCCAGTATCATATGATGAGGATGGTCCAGATTTTGAGGATACAGACGCAATATTGGATGTATTCGATTCTTTACAGGACGACAATGATGTCGTTGAAAGCAATGATGATAAAGAGGGTAGTTGGTATGAAGGTGGTAATCCTCATAAAGAAGATAGCCAATCAACTTACGACCCAGAGGTAGATGATTAAATGGCAAGAATAACAAGTATGGGTGAAACAGTAGACTCTACATTAGAGATTACTATAGAATTCAGTGAAGAAGAAGCCGAACAGATTTTTTCTAATGCAATTAAAGATTTTATATTAGAAGAAAAATCGCCAGAAGTACTGGCAAAACTTGTGATGACGAATGCTCAGCAACAAATGGAGCAAGAGTATGAGGAAGAGCAATACACTCCGAAACCTAGAAGGCGTAGGAGAAAACCGAAAGGTAATCGATAACCAAAGGAGAAAAATAATGGACAACTTAGAAGTACATTTAAAACTAAAAACTCTATTTGCAGAGTATAGCGAAGAGAACGAAAAGTTCGTTGCTAGTGGTAACAAAGCCGCAGGCACAAGAGCCAGAAAAGCATTAATGGAGATATCAAAACTTTGTAAAACAAGAAGAGGCGAGATTCAAGAATCTAAGAACAATGCCTAATATTAAAAAACAAGGTTTTACTAAGATGGACTCCGATAAGGAAACCGTTAAGATTACACCAGATAAGGATTATAAAGAGCCACAAGATTCAGGCTCGTTAAATGAACCTGTAACTGGTGTAATTGATTATGGTAATCTTGGCGACAGCAAGGAAGATAATAAATGATTTATATAGTTGAGATAGAACCAGTAGAAACTAGATATACTGCTCAGTGGAAAAAGTATTTGCCTACGCAAATGCAAAACGCAGGGTTAGAAGTCGAAGTTATTACAGGTCCTAGTGATGCTCCAAAAGATACTACTCCAGGAGCATTTCTCAACTTTAGTGGCACGAATTATTGGAAAAGCGAACAGTTAAAGACTATTAGTCAAATGTTTGCTGATGGTACAATACAAGATGGCGACTATTTCTTGTATACAGATGCTTGGAACCCAACAGTTCTACAAGCAAAGTATATGGCTAGATTACTAGAAAAAGATGTTAAATTCGGAGGTATGTGGCACGCCGGTGCGTATGACCCTGCTGATTTCTTGGGAAGACTTATTAGTCATAAAGAGGAATGGGTAAGAGATACAGAAAAGGCAATGTATAATACCTTCGATGATAACTTCTTTGCTACACAATTTCATATAGATATGTTCCTTAACGCATTTCCGGAATTGGATAGTAGCAAGATTCATCAAGTAGGTTGGCCGATGGAGTATTTGGATAAAGAATTATCTGATTACAACATACCAACAAACAAGATGGATATGGTGATGTTCCCACATAGACTAGCACCAGAAAAACAAGTCGAAATATTCAAAGACCTTGCAGAGTCGATGGATGATGTGGAGTTTGTAATAGCACAAGAACACAATTTTACAAAGGATGAATATCATCTTGCTTTAAGCAGAAGTAAAATAGTGTTCAGTGCGAACTTGCAAGAGACATTAGGAATAAGTTGGTACGAAGGAACTATTATTGGTTCAGCACCTATTGTTCCTGATAGATTAAGTTATAGCGAAATGGCTATACAAGACTTTCTTTATCCAAGTATTTGGACAGAAAATTGGGAAAATTACCTAAATAATAAGGATAAACTTATTGCATTCATTAGAAATATCTTAGACTCTAATGATGAATTGGTAGATAAGGTAGAAAACCAAAGGAAGATTCTTAAAGATAACTTCTTTGATGGTTCTAAGATGTATGACATATTAAAAGGATAACAAAATGAGTGGAACAGTAATAGTAACAGGTGGCAGTGGATACATTGGACATCAAGTGTGTTTGGAATTAGAAGAGAAAGGATATACACCTATCAGTATAGATAGAAATCCTAGGAAATTTACCACTTCAAGTGGTATAACTAATTTTCCTGAGGATATCAATAACAAAGGTGTTAATGCAATTATGAAAATGTTTAAGCCTGTAGCAGTAGTACATTGTGCGGCTTCTACTATGGTTGGTAAAAGTTTTGAAACACCGCATACATATTATGAAAATAATATATCTCATTTGATTACATTATTAGGTGCTTGTATAGAACACGAAGTAAAAAACTTTGTGTTTATAAGTTCAAGTAGTGTGTACGGCGACATTGACGAAGTTAATGTAGATGGAACTATACACGAAACAACTGCATTAACTCCAGTTAGTCCGTATGGCAAAACTAAAATGTATGGCGAACAGATACTTAATGACTTTGCAGAATTTGGTTTGAACATCACTCATATCAGACCATTTAATGTAGCAGGTGCAGATTTAAATAATAGAAATGGTTATACTCTAGATCCTAAAATGCATCTTATTCCTATACTAGTTGATTGTGCAATTAACGATAAACAGTTTACACTAAATGGAACAAACTATAGCACAAATGACGGCACACCAGTTAGAGATTACACTCACGTAGTAGATGTTGCTAGAGCAATTAGAAAGAGTGTTGACAATATGGTAGGTATGGAAGATACAGGTAATATAAATGTATTCAACTGTGGCGGAGGTAATCCTAAAAGTATTATTGAAGTTATTAAAGTTGTTGAATCAATTACAGGAAAACAAATTGATGTTGTTAATGGTGATAGAAGAGTGGGAGACCCAGACTACACCAGTGCAGACATATCAGCAATCAGTAAAAAATTAAATTGGACTCCTACACTAGATTTAGAAGAAATGGTGAGAACACATTATAATTGGGTTAAGAAATGAGTGTAATTAAACAGAGAAAAACAGGCGTAGTAATCGAAAGAAGTGCTGTTCCAGTTATGGACGTTGTAAAAGCAATCGGTGTTGGTAACGAGATTATAGATTTAAAGGAACTGTTTCCTGTAAACGATAAAGAGATTTGGGAAAGTATAAATTACTTTTGTTTGAACACACAATTTGATTCTAGAAAAGAAGTGTTCAATGTAGCCAAAGTAATCTTTTTTCCTGAAACAAATACAGTTGAATTAGAACTACTTGAAATTTCAGGTGAGATTTATTTGAGATGTGTTAATAGAGGTAAACTATTAAATCCTAAGATTAGAAGTATCAGTAACGCATTCACAAACGGTCTCAAACACGTTGTAATACAAATGATTAGAGCATACAAGCATAATACACCAATTGAAAACAATTTGCAAGAAGGTAATTTTAATACCTCAGTAGACGTAAACATTGCACAACGTATATCTAAATGGTGCGAGTTTAATGATATAGATATTTCAGCAATTTGTAAGGAGTATTCAAATACAGAAAGTTATGAAAGTTTAGTTGTAAATCTTAAGGAGATTGAGTAATGGTAGATAAAACTTATGTATCTTGGGATAAGTGGAACTGTTATATGTCTACTATCACAAGAGAGATGGCTAAGACTGGTTATAGACCCGATGTAATATTAGGGCCTGGTAGAGGCGGATATACAGGTGGAGTTATGCTAAGTCATTATTATGAAGTTCCGTTTGAAGGTTTCAGATGGCAAACTAGAGATGGAGACATCAAAGATGCAGAAACATTAAAACATATTCTAACTCATTATATTGGCAAAAATATTTTAATATTTGATGACATTAATGATTCAGGAGCAACACTTCAAGGTATACACGATGAAGTTGAAAATATACCTCAAATAATGTTGCACGGAGAAGTAAAGTATGCTACAATATTTGCTAAAGAATCCAGTAATTTTGAATTTGTAGATTTTAGAGCAGTTAATGTTTTACCAGATGAAGAAAATTGGATAGTATTTCCATATGAGGATTGGTGGGTATGAAAAACACAATAAAAAAGGCAGAAGTGGTTGACAATTCAGATGGTTTTGTAGTACACTTGTTTAAAGATTACGAACCGTTTGGTACTGTTGATGTTCGTGATAAAAGTATACATTATGCAAATGATGTATGTGAGAATTGGGAAAACGGTATATTGAGGGAAGACAATGAGTACATTAAAAAGTCTGTCCAATCATCTTAAGGTTTTAGAAGAAAGACACAGGGATTTGGACAAAAAGATTGCTGATGATTACGAGCATCATATGGATGATACAATATTAGCAAATGAAAAGATTGAAAAACTCGAACTCAAAAGGGAAATAGAAGAACTAAAAAATAAAATTAAGGAAATGGGAAATGAAGACTAGTGAGAAAATAACACAAAGAATTAAAGATGCTGGAGCAAAGTATTGGGCAAGTGATAACGTTTCTCAGTTTATGGACGAAGGAGACGACCTAAAACTGATAGAAGAACTAGTTCCTCATTTTGAAGGTGTATTAGACACACTACTAATTGATAGATTTAATGACCCTAACAGTCAAGGTACTGCTAAACGTCTTGCTAAAATGTATATCAATGAACTTATGTGGGGTAGGTATAACGATATGCCTAATGCCACAGCATTTCCTAATGACATTGAAGAAGGTTATAAAGGTATGTTGGTTGTGAGAAGTGAAATACAAAGTATGTGTTCGCATCATCACCAGCCTGTTAAAGGTGTAGCATACATTGGTATTATTGCAGGAGAGACTCTTATAGGTCTTTCTAAGTATACTAGAATAGCACAATGGTGTGCTAGAAGAGGTACACTACAAGAAGAACTTGCTAATGATATTTCCAGAGAAATAATGAAGGCGACTGGCAGTAAGAATTTAGGTGTTTACATACAAGCCACACACGGTTGCGTAGAGAATAGAGGTGTGTTAGCACATAGCAGTTTAACACAAACAACTGTATTAGAAGGTGCTTTTAAAGAAGAAGCAAAAGTGCAAAAAGAATTTATGGATAACATTAAACTACAAACACAATACGCCTGCGGAAAGTAATGACATTAAAGTATAGCGAAACATTTTACTCTGCACAAGGCGAAGGACAATACGTTGGTATCCCTAGTCTGTGGATGAGATTTTTCCTATGTAATTTACAATGTAATGGGTTTGGACAAAGTGATCCAACCGATCCAAGCACATATGATTTACCTTATGAAAAGTTAGATATCACAGACATAACAAATGTATTTGATTTGCCTGTGTTTGAAAAAGGTTGTGATAGCAGTTATACTTGGAGTAAGAAATACAAACACTTAATAACAGATAAGACGGTAGAGGAGGCTGTAGACGAACTTACGGCACTTCTACCGCACTCTCAATTTGTACATCCTGCTACAGGGCAAAGTGTACATATGGTGTTTACAGGCGGCGAGCCAATGCTTAAAAACACACAGCCTGGTATGATGCAAGTTATAGAAGAATTTAAACGCAGAAACAATCAACCTATGAATGTTACTGTAGAAACAAATGGCACAAAGCCTATCACAGACGAGTTTGCTGAATACATACAACGTGAATATCCAGCCTGGGCCAATGGTTCTGAATGGTACTGGAGTCTAAGTCCTAAACTGTGGAGTACTGCTGGTGAGAAGAACAAGAAAGCAATTAAACCTGAGGTAATAGGCAGATATGCTGAAGTAAGTCCAGTAGGTCAATTGAAGTATGTAGTAAATGGCACAGATGAAAGTTGGAGAGAAGTTGAAGAACACACTAAAGCATTTAGAGATGCCGGTTGCGACTTTCCTGTATGGATTATGGGAGTTGGCGGCACCTTTGAAGGCTTAGTACAAACAGAGGCAAGTATAGCCGACGAAGCCATACAACGTGGCTACAATTATACAAGCAGAGTTCACGTACACATATACGGTAACGCAATAGGAAAATAATATGAACGAACACGATAAAAACTTTTTAATTAATATGAGTCCGTTTTTAATAGTAGCACTAGTAATGTTCTTTATGATGGTGGCATTTGAAACAAAAGCAGAAAAATCAGAAATACTTTATAGCACAACAGAAGAACCAATAGGTATTGTTGGTTATACCGAACACGGTATTGCTGTAACTAAAGAAGACCTACAAGTTAGAAATATTAGTGTAAGAAGCATTAGAGGTTATTCTATACAAAATAACAATGTAATTAGAGTTAGAACTGCTAGAAAACAAGAATATGATATAGAATTATATTTTTGTTCTGGACTTCAATTTGCAGGAAAAATTGTATTTGTGCCTTGGGGCGGATTTACTACTATAGGCAGAGGCGACAAAGTTATACCAATTAGTTTTGGCAGACCAAGTAGACAGACTTGTATTATTAAATCAATTACTTTGGTTGCAGATGTTGGATAAAGATGTTATACTATTTAAATAGAGAGATTATATGAAGAAGAAAACAAAATTACCGTTTAGTATGATGCCTGCAAGTTGGGGTCTGAAAGGCAAAAGCAGACTTGTTGCAGAAGCAGAATACTTTTACGAAGGCGCAGATTTAGATAAACGTCTAGCAGAAATAAATGACCCTGACAACGCAGAAGTTATTAAGTTAGAAATTGACCTTAGAGAAGGTGTAATTACTGAACAAGAATTCCACAAGAAAAAAGCAGAAGTAAATGACGAACCTTATGTAAATGTTCTTAAGATGGATGTAGATCCTGAAAATCCTAAAGCAGGTTTTATGGAACTAGATTGGAATGACAAGTTTGTAGAAATGTTACACGAAAACGGCTACAAAGGCGAAAGCGATGAAGTTGTAGTTAATACTTGGTTCAATGATTTATGTAGAACTGTATTATTACAAGAAAGAGCAGATATGGACTTTGGCTTACAGCAGAATCCAGATATAGACTTTGTAAAAGAAACAGAACAAGAAGAAGGGGAAGATAAAGAGTGAAGTATATCCTTGTAGACAGTCTTAATATGTTTATGCGAGCCAAACACGTTGGCGGTAGAGGGCAAAGTATTGATATGAAAATCGGTATGGCAATGCACATTACATTAAACAGTATTAGGAAAGCCTACAGGGACTTTGGCGGCGACCACGTTGTATTTTGTTTGGAAGGAAGAAGTTGGAGAAAAGACTTTTATACACCTTACAAAGCAAACCGTAGAGTTATTGCTGACCAAAGAAGTGTAAAAGAACAAGAAGATGATGAGTTGTACTTTGAAGCATACAATGACTTTATTGAATTCTTACAAGAAAAGACAAATGCAACTATCTTGCAGAACAAACAAGCAGAAGCAGATGATATGATTGCTATATGGATACAACAACGTCCGGACGATGAGCATATTATTGTTAGTACTGATAGTGACTTTTATCAACTCATAGCACCCAATGTAACGCAATATAACGGCACTACAGATGAACTAGTTAGTTTAGAAGGCTTTAAAAGTGTTAAAACAGGCGAGTGGGTAATTGATAAAAAGACTAAAGATGTTAAGACACCGATAGATCCAGAGTTTGCATTGTTTGAAAAGTGTGTTAGAGGCGACTCTAGTGATAACATTTTCAGTGCATACCCTGGTGCTAGAAAGAAAGGTAGCAAAAACAAAACAGGTATTATGGAAGCCTTTGAAGATAGAAACACAGGCGGGTTCAATTATAACAACTTTATGTTACAAAGATGGACAGACCATAATGAAGAAGAACACAGAGTTAGAGATGACTTTTTGAGAAACAAAATACTTATAGATTTAACTGAACAGCCAGACGAGATAAGGCAAAGTTGTCTAGAAAGTATTGACGAAGCATTACAAAAGCCACGTGCTACTAACGTAGGATTTGCTTTTATGAAGTTTTGTGCTAAATGGGATATGCAACGGTTGGCAGATGATGCCACAGAGTTTGCTACTATGTTAAATAAAGGAGCGATGAAAGATGAAAGCAAAATTGAAAGCCATAACTGATAACAGTTGGTTAGTTTTAGATGCAGGTAAGAAAGGTAATGTTGGTATATTAAGCCAAACAATACAAGGTAAGTTTGACTTACTTGATAAAAGTGGTGAGAGAGAAACATTCGAAACTAAAAAAGACTGTTTAAGATTTTTAGGCACTACTAAAGATGTGTTTAGTACACAATTAGATAATGTAAATGAGCCAGGAACTTTCTTTATACAAGGACATCCTATTAAGTATAAAAATCCTTTTCCAATTGATGAAACACATCCTAACTACAATCCAAGGATACCAACTTTTGCAAAAACATCAAACAGTGATGTATACTATGCCGCAGGTTGGTATTGTATAAACTTCGACAAGGCGTGGAAACACGGTAATTGTCCTAAACTTTCTACTCTATTAGAGTATGGTTATGAAGGACCATTTGCAAACAAAATAGAGTGCAGAAGAAGACTAAGGGAACTTAATCGTGAAAAGCGAAGCATTGACCAGTCTTAAAATACTTGTAGAACAAAAAGCAAACACTTCGCCTACTGCGATACTAGACTCACAATGGTTACTAGACCAACTAATCGCAATCGAAGATGAAATCGATATGTTCCATAAACCAGATAAAACAATATTTGATGTAGATGCAGATGGCGGACACTTCTAAGAGTTTCGATTGGCGTAAAGATTGTGGGTATAACAAAATTTTCCAGTATAGAGTCGAGTGGGCCAGAGGTCCTGATGAACCTTGGGAAAGTATAGGCATACCTGCAGGAGTATTAGAACGTATAAACGAAAAATGCAAAGGTAAATTTGGTTGGCACTTTAACGTAGTTGACAAAACTAAAATAGCATATATAACATTTGAGAGGCGTAGAGACGCAGGATTGTTTGGACTTTTAAGAAGTAATTATTAAATCATTAACAGTAGTTTTAACTATTTTTTTGATAAATAAGTATACAGGAGACAGACAATGAGTAGACCAAAGCCTACAATTATATTAGAACATACAGACACAGAAACACATAAGAGTGAGCAGATACTTAAAGCAGAATCAATCTATAGTGTATTTTTTGATGGCGAACCTATCAACTTACGAGTCAGTCATATCTTTATGGACTACCCAGGTCCTAAGTATAAGAAAGTTTCTTTTTCAAATCCTGGACACGCCTTTAACCTTGCAGAACGCCTTAACAAAAAATTCACAACAGACAAGTTTTCTGTTGTTAGATTAGACCAAGGGACTGAGGTTCAAGAAAGTGACATCGTTAAGAAATAGCATACAATATAAAATAACCAATCAATTAAGAGAAGAACTTGGTATCGAAGAATACGAAACCGAAGACCTTTTGTACCAAATATTTAAAAACTTTAGACTGAGTCCAAACAATGTAACTGGTTTAAGATTAAGTCCATATGGTCTTAAAATTATGAAGAAAGTGTATGACTATTATCAATATAAAATACAAGACATTAAAATCACTAGTAACATTGTAATTAAAATGGATAAAGTAATGAAGTTTCCTTATTATGTAGACGGCAAACAAATGGTGTTATTCAGCGGTAAAGACGCATTTATGTTAAAGTTAAGAGGAAATGACTTTAATAAATGGTTAAAAAGTTTAAAATAACTCTTGACATTACCTCGATATCGACGTATAATAATATATGTAGGTAACATTAAACATAGGAGTAAAAATGTCACAAGATACAATAGTAAGAAAGATTAGGCTATCAAAGGCTAAATCTTATGTCAAGAAGGCTTTTGACAAGAAAAGACCAGTATTTTTATGGGGTCCTCCCGGTATTGGCAAATCAGAATTGATGCAACAAATCACAGAAGAAGACAATGGTTTTCTAATTGATTTAAGATTGCCTCTTTTAGATCCAACAGATATCAAAGGATATCCGTACAGAAACCCAGAAACAAATACTATGGAGTGGGCCTCCCCTGCAGAACTTCCTACGGAAGAACTATGCAGTAAGTATGACAAAGTGGTGCTTTTCTTAGATGAATTAAATGCGGCACCTCCGGCAGTTCAAGCCAGTGCATATCAGTTAGTGCTAAACAGACGTGTAGGACAATATCATTTGCCTGATAACGTTGTGGTTGTTGCGGCTGGTAACAGAGAAACAGACAAAGGTGTTACATATAAAATGCCTAGTCCGTTAGAAAACAGATTTTTACATTTCGAACTTGAAGTAAGTTTTGATGATTGGCAAGGTTGGGCAATCAATAACGGCATTAATGCAGATGTTATTGGTTACCTTTCAGCCAACAAGGCAGACTTATTTGACTTCGATCCAAAAAGTTCAAGCAGAAGTTTTGCAACTCCAAGAAGTTGGACTTTTGTAAGTGAACTTATTTCAGATGGTGACCTTGAAGGTAATGATTTACTAGAAATGGTTGCTTCTGCAGTAGGCGAAGGTATGGCAGTGAAGTTTATGACACATAAAAAGTTCGCCGCAGACTTACCTAAGCCGTTAGACGTTCTAGAAGGTAAAGTTACTGAACTCAAAGTAAAAGAGATATCAGCCAACTTTGCTCTTACAGTTTCATTATGTTATGAACTTAAAGAAGTAGAAAAAGCAGGAGATGAGAAAAAACTTATCGAATATGTTAATAACTTCTTACAGTTCACAATGAAGAATTTTGAAACTGAAATGAATGTATTAGCCGCAATTACTCTCTTCAGAGACTATGACTTAGAGTTTGACCACTACAATGTTAAGAGTTGGGACGACTTCAGTGATAAGTATATCCAATACTGGGTAGAAGACGAGTAGGCTTAACTAGTTTTGCTCGGTATGTTACTCCTACACCTACATACTACAATCGAGCAAATAGGGGGGAAGGCAACTTCCCCCCATCCTTATCTAAAATGGACCACATTTAATGGTTGACATTTATGCTAAAAGACGTATAATTATAATGTAGGAGAAACAAATTATGACCACAGCAATAGACCCAAAACAAGAACAAGACGCACATAAGTTCGATAACCTCATTGGTGAGGTTAGTCAAGCAGAAAAAGACGAAGCATTTGATAAAATAATCAAAGCAAGAGTTAAAATGCTTATGAGTCACGGCTTTTTCGGTAACTTAGCAACTAGATTAAAAATTGCAGATGCAAGTGAATGGTGTCCAACTGCCGCAACCGATGGCAGATACTTATATTATAATGCAAAATTTGTTAATATGCTCAGCATAAGCAAATTAGTTTTCCTTATTGCACACGAAGTCTTACACAATGTATATGACCATATGGGTAGACGAGGAGACAGACATCCTAGACTATGGAATATTGCTAATGATTTTTGTGTAAACGGTGACCTTGTAGAAGGCAATGTTGGTGCAATGATTGATGAGTTTCCTATATGTCACGATTGGCAGTATAGAGGAAAAATTTCAGAAGAAATTTATGACGAGTTGTATGAAAAAGCAAAAGATGAATTAGACCAAATGGGTGTAGAATTGCTTGATGTACATTTAGATCCAGGCGATGATAATGGTGCAGGTGCTAAAGGAAATAAAAATGAAGATCCTACTAAAGGTCCTGTTACTATGTCAGAAGATGAAAGAAAAGACCTTAAAAGTGAAATAAAAGAAGCAGTATTAAGTTCAGCAAAAGCCAATGGTGCTGGTAATGTTCCAAACGGTGTTAAAAAGATTATTAATGATTTAACTAATCCTAAAATGGCTTGGAATGAATTACTAGACGGTCAAATTAAAAGTTATATAAAAAATGATTTTACATTCTCTCGACCAAACAGAAAAGGTATAGATGAGGGTGTTTATCTTCCAGGGTTAGATACACAAGAAGAAATAGATGTAACGTGTATGATTGATACATCAGGTTCAATTATGGACGGTATGTTAAGAGATTTTCTAAGTGAAGTAAAAGGTATTATGTTAGCCTTTAGCAACTTCAAACTTAACGTTGCTTGTTTTGATACTGAATGTTATGAAATGAAAACGTTTACACCTTTCAATATTGATGAGATTGATGAGTTTGAATTAGAAGGTGGCGGTGGTACTGAGTTCGATTGCTTCTTTGATAAAATGAAAGAAGATGACCACACGCCTAACAAGTTGGTTGTGTTTACAGATGGTTATCCTTGGGGCAGTTGGGGAGACGAAACTTACTGTGATACTATTTGGGTAATACACGGTGGTGGATACGGGGGCCAACATCCTGAAGCACCTTGGGGAATGAACATTAAATATGAGTTTACGGAGTAAAATATGTTAAAAGTTACAAAAATTTTAAAAGTTGATGCAAAAGGAATGGAAGGTCTAAAAGGCACAGACACTTATGCAAATATGTTATTAAACAGAATTAAAATTGAATCAGATGATATAGGTACAATTTATGATGCTTTAGAACAAACTGTTTCTTATGGTTTATACAACGTTGAAAGTATTAACGAAGAATATTTAATTGTTAGTTTTTCAAACATCAATGATATGGTTCAATTTATTAATTTACAACAAGGTATAACGCCACAACTAAATCCTATGGCGGAGGCATTATCGGTAAATATAGATAATGTCAAACAACAATAAAAACAATTATCTTTGGTCCTGTAACGAGTGGGACCCCCTAAAAGAAATAATAATTGGCACCAGTGCAGGTGCTAACATTCCAAAAGGTGACCTAAGTCATCACGCAACAAACTATGCAAACCTTAGTCCTGAGGAATATGCAAATATACCAAAAGGCAGATATCCAGAAATAGTTTATGAAGAAGCCGAAGAAGATTTAAATGGTGTAGTTGATATACTTGAAGACTTTGGAGTCAAGGTTCATAGACCCGATTTAACCCACGTAGACTTCACTAGTAACGTTTCTAATGGATTATGGACTACTGACCAATACGAAGCATATTGCCCTAGAGATAGTGTCACAGTTATAGGGGACAAAATTATAGAAGGTGCTATGAGTTTGAGAGCAAGATACCACGAAACGTTCTTGTTTAACAAATTGTTTCAAGACAAAATGATGCAAGGTGCTAGTTGGCTTCCTATGCCTAAACCTATGCTTCAAGATGATTTATTCAGAATTCAACCTGGCAGAGATCCAAGTGTAAACAACAATGAACCTATACTTGACCCTGCGAATTTGATTAGATGTGGATATGATATTTTATATTTAATATCTAATACAGGTAATGCCAAGGGTGCCCAATGGTTACGAAACACATTAGGACCCGAGTTTACTGTTCACGAAATGTACGACTTATACAGTTGGGCCCACGTAGACAGTACAATAATGCCTTTAAGACCTGGTCTAGTAGTACTAAATGCTGATAGGGTCGACGAAGATAAAGTACCTAAAATCTTTGACAAATGGGATAAAATATGGTATACTAGTGATATGTGTGTAGGACAATCTTGTTATGAAGACTATGCACCAGCGAGTGCCTGGATTGGTATGAATGTGTTAAGTGTAGATCCACAACACGTTTTAGTACCAAGTGAAGAAGTTCCATTAATGAAAGCAATGGAAAAACACGGTGTAACACCGATACCAGTGCAAATGCGTCATATGAGAACACTAGCCGGTGGCCCACATTGTGTGAGTACTGACCTAGTTAGAGAAGGTACTTTAGAAAGGTATGATTGATTTTAGAAAATATAAAGGAGCATTAGTTTTAGGAGATATACACGGTATGTATAATGTCTTCCTAAATGCTTACGAGTACGCAAAACAAAACAAATTATATCTTATAAGTTTAGGCGATATTGTCGACTATGGTGACAAGCCTATTGAATGTTATTTACTTGCTAAAACTATTATAGAAAACAAAGAAGGTTGCTTTTTAATAGGCAATCACGATGATAAAAATATTAGATGGAGTAAAGGTAACAAGATAAAAATAGGCAAAGTGTTGAAAAAGACACTTGAAAGAGTAGATTACAATCAACAAGTGTACAAAGACTTATTAGAGTTTTATAATAATAACTCTGAGTACTACATTAATATAGGTAAATGTCATTTTGCCCACGGAGGCATAAAGCCTGATATATGGGACAAGCCAATTGACAAACTATCCAAATCTCAAAAAGATTTTTGTCTGTATGGACAAGTAGATTTTAGTAGAACAGCAGAGTATAGAGGTATACAATATCACGCAAGATTGTATTCTTGGTGTGACGAAGTGCCAAAAGACAAAACTGTAATAGTTGGACACGACAGAAGTCCCTTCAAAGAATTACCTGATTTTGAAGATAATTTAAAAGAGCCACTGGTTTATAACAATGACCAAGGTGGTACAACTATCTTTATGGATACGGGTTCTGGCAAAGGCGGACATCTTAGCGGTTTAATATTAAAAGGCAAAGACTTAGAAATTGATGCCTTTTTATCGTTCGAATCATAAACAACGTATATAAATATTCATATAACAAACTTAAGGAGTTTTTTTAAAATGGCAAAATCAACAAAGAAAAAGGCAGATACAGAAATTGTAGAAACTGTCGAAACTGAAGCACCAGTTATGGATGCAGAAGGTAGTACTGAAGAAGGTGCTCCTATTAATCTAAGTTTACAAGACTTAAATGGTCTTTTGACAGTAGTCGACTTAGCAAGTAGTAGAGGTGCATTTAGAGGTGCAGAATTAACACAAGTCGGAGCAGTTTATGACAAATTGTTTACGTTCTTGAAAGCAGTATCAGATGCCAATCAGCCTGAAGGCGAAGATGGAGAAGGTGCTGTAGAAACAGACGGAGAATAATATGTCAGTTATTAAACATTTAGGAAAGTACAACGGTGCTAAAACCATTGTAATTTTCAACTCAATCCCAGGCGATGAAGACTTTGCATTAATTGTGCAACCTGATAACTTACCTGGATATGTGCAAGACGAAGTTATTGCTGTGTTAAACAGCATAGAAGGTCAAACAGCAGAAAATCTAGGAGAAGTATTAGATAGACGTACACTAAGTGATGGTGAAAATGTTTTATCTTCATTACACTTGAACAAGTTCCTAGTAAAGGTTCCAGCGAAAGACGTAACTTTACAACCTAACGCAAAAGACGAAATTAACCTAGCAGAACTTAATAAAGAGTTAGGAAATATCGCGGCAAAAGAAAAAGCAAAAAAACCTCAATTAGCAAATGCTAATGAAGATGGTGTTAGTGTGGACACTATGCCTAGTGTAGATGCACAAATGGCAAATGCTCCACAGCAAGATGTGGACAACAAAGAAGAGCAATTAGCAATAGCAAGAAACTTATTGCAACAAGCAGAACTCATACAAGCAGATGCTGAAAAGATGAAGCAAAATATGATTAATGATGCTAAAGCAAAAGTTCAACAAGCATATGATATTGCACCTGAGTTAAAGCCAAAAAAAGGTAAAGGAAGACCTTCAAAAGATTCTTCGATATTCGAAGGCTAATTTCCTAAAATTATAAAAGGGGCAAAAGAGCCACAAATGGCTTTTACAAAACAACTGTGACTAAAACAAAAGTTATACTAATGTCGAAGGAAAAGGATCAAGACTTTATCGACATTATCGATTCAGTATTTCCGTCTTCTATACCTAAACAATTCCTTGAAAAAGTTGATGTACATTTAATAGGAGAAGATGGAAATACTACCCCTCATCAATTAAAAGATGAAGAATTGCCTATGGATTTTCCAGTAGATATATCATTTGCTGAAGATCCTAAATTGTACGATAAGGTATCACAAATAGACATATATGTAAATGTGTCTAAAGTAAAATCATTTATTGAAGGTAAAGTAACAGACTCTTTAAAGAATCTTAGTTAAATACTTGTATGTATTTGTTACTAGATAAATTTATATTCTTACACTTACCCAGAACAGGGTCATCCAGTCACATATACTCTATGCTGGATTCTGACCAAAGTTTTGCTCCTGTATTCGACGACTTCAGTCCAGCAGTAATGGGCAAATACTATTTAAAAGAACGTTACGATAATCATTATGTTATGTCAATGATTAGAAACCCTTGGGATAGAGAGGTTAGTTTGTGGCGTTGGATTACAACAGGGTTATTAGACGGAGTAGATATGGACTTCGACTATTGGGTAAAATGGAGATACACTTCCTGGCCCAGTGAGCCTGCTTCAAAAATAGATTGGGTAGATCCTCAGATTGTCAATATTGCTTGGACTATGCACAAAACACCGCAAGTATTTTATCTAGTAGATGAATTAGGAAGGTTTATAGTAGACTATATAGGTGATTATAATACTAGACCTGAACACTTAGCAGATTTAAAACAACCAAGTGGCTGGATGGCGGCTTGGCAAAAATGGCAGTGGATATGGGAAACAAAATTTGGTGTGGATGCTAAGACACTTAGATCCAAAAGACCTTTAAATCATAATAAATCTAATTTGGGAGATATAGATTACAAGTATGTTTACAATGAGGATAGTACTCTAATAGATATTATAGGATCCAATTACGAATGGGACACAAAAACATTCGGTTATGAATTTGACAAAGGATCAACACAATGGACTAACAGAGATTTAATTTGGCGTAGAGGATTTAATGATATACCGTTAAAAGAAGATAAAGAAGCAGTAAGCAAATTGCCTTACACATATCAACACGTTATAAATACAGGACACAAATTGATGTTACACAATCAATTATCGTATCCATTTCAACCCTCAGGTTTCAATCGAAACGTATTAGCAGATCCAGAAACAGGACTGCCACAATTTGTCCCCACAGATCCAGACGATTTGACAGAAGTCTAAGTATCCTGATAAATACTAGACAGCAATATTGCTGTATAAATTTAAGGAGAAGAGAATGGCCTCAATCGGATTTATTGGTGTTGGCAAGTTAGGACAAGCCTGCGCCGAGATGGTCGCCGAGGTTCATCACGTTGTAGGATATGATATCAATCCTAGAGAACCTGATAACTTTTCAATGGTGGGAACACTAGAAGAAGCAGTTACAGGAAGAGATATTATATTTGTTGCGGTGGAAACACCCCACGACCCACAATATGATGGCAAGGCACCTACCAGCCATTTACCTAATAAAGACTTTGACTACTCGACGGTGAAAAAAGTTCTTAGCCAGGTAAATGCTGTGGCGACAAAAGAACAGTTAGTAGTCCTAATATCAACAGTCTTGCCCGGAACAGTTCGAGGGCAACTGGTTGACCTAATACCAAATGCTAGATTTGTGTATAATCCATACTTAATTGCTATGGGCACAGTCAAGTGGGATATGGTTAATCCAGAAATGGTAATGATTGGAACTGAAAATGGAAGTGAAACAGGTGATGCAAAAGAACTTGTAGACTTTTATAAAACAATTATGCAGAACGACCCCAAGTATGTAATTGGAACTTGGGACGAATGTGAATGTATCAAAGTATTTTATAATACATTTATATCTGCAAAAGTAAGTTTAGTTAATATGATTCAAGACGTTGCTGAAAAGCAAGGTAATATTAATAGTGAACTAGTGTGTGATGCACTTGCAACTAGTGATAGACGTATTATGGGACCCGGTTATATGAAGCCAGGTATGGGAGACGGAGGTGCTTGTCACCCACGTGATAACATTGCCCTACGTTGGATGGCAGAAGAACTAGATTTAGGTTATGATTTGTTTGATGCTGTGATGCTTTCTAGAGAAGTACAAGCAGAAAATATGGCAAAGAAACTAGTAGAACTGGCAAGTGACGTACACCCTGTTTATGGGGAAGTACCTGCATTGCCAATTATTATAGTTGGAAAAGCATACAAACCGTTAGTGCCTTATGAAGCAGGTTCGAGCAGTATGTTAGTTGGACACTATGTAGAAAAATTGGGAACACAACTTTATTATTATGATGAAGTTTGTGGTGAGATACCTCCCCAAGAAATATTAGAAAATCCAGCAGTTTATTTGTTGGCTCATAATCCGCAAATAACCTACGGAGACCAATTAGATAACGTACCAGGGTGGTACGATAACAAAAATGTATCGCAGGCAGATGAAGCCTTAACTGTAGAAACAGCAAACGGTTCATCAATACAGTTTGCACCAGGTAGTGTGGTAGTTGATCCTTGGAGAAAACTTCCTAGCACAATGGGAATACAGGTTGTACATTATGGAAACACTAGGGCATCAGCACCTAGATAGGGAGAGAACTTTGAGAGACTCAGAAATTTTAGAATATATATTCACAAAATATAAGGATAAGGAACGTGATTTAAATGAACAATATCGCTATACCCCTCCTTATCCTACCCTGAGTCTTGACGAGTTTATACCACCTCAACTTAGCAAACTACTATACGAAGAAAGTAAAACAATACCTAAAGATTATTGGACAGCATTTACTAGAGCGGATAGTTATATGGAAGAGTGTAAAGACTTAACCGAGGCACCAGTTGCCAGACAGTTGGTAAGTGCATTTCACAGCAGAGAGTTTTTGATGTGGTTATCTAAAATTGCAGACGTACAACATTTATTACCAGACCCGTATTTGGTTGGTGCTGGTTATATGAAAAGTTACAAAGGTGATAGTTTAAAAGTACACACAGATTTTAACTGGAACGAAGAATGTCAAACACACAGAGCATTAAGTTTAATACTATACTTTACACCTGATTGGAAGCCTGAATGGCACGGTGATTTACAGTTTTGGGATTTTGAAAAGAAACGTAAAGTTGTAAGTTATCCTCCAAAGATGGGTAATATGGTTCTGTGGAAATATCACAAAAGAGGTTTTCACGGACATCCTAATCCAATCGATTGCCCAGATGATAGATTTAGAGTAGGATTTAGATTCTTTTACTATATCAGTGATAGTAAACACGATTGGAGAGATCCTCCACATAAAAGTTTATATTGGTATGACAAAGATAAAAACCAACCTTACCACATTGATACAGAATATGGACACAAACAACTTAAGGACGACTAATGTACGTTAATTTATACTTCAGTAAAAGACCTAAGGAGTACTTAACTACTAGTTTAGACAATGTAGAAAATACTACAAATGAAAGATTAGTATGGTACGACAAGCAATATGATGTTGAAAACGAAGACGTTTTTAATTTTAAATATAAATTACGAGATAATGATACAGTAACTAGATGGTTACAACAAGTACAACTCAATTGGGGTTTGTGGCAAGATGAAGAAAATATAAAAATATTCAATTATAACAATTATGTTTCTCCTAGTTGGGAAACAATTAAAACTGCTCGTACAACAATGAACAATGTTATAGACGAAGTAAATCAAAACGGTTGGTTTGAAGTTTCAGAAGAATTAAAACTAGTTGTAGATGACAAAGAAGATACACAATTAAGTAAATTAAATGAATTACATTTTATATTTGAGAATAACCTAATTGAAGAAAACGAAAGAACAGGTGAGAATATAGAACCGCAGTTGTTTAGAGCATTAGAAAGTATGAACAACTTAGTACACGTCTGCGAAAAGTGGGACGGTAATGAAAACCCAACAGTTTTTAATGTGTTTAGAATGATTGAACACGATGATTTAGAATGGTTGCATATGGCAGATGACGATTACAACAGAATGGAAATATTTAACTTTGGATATATAGAGTTAGACTTTGGTACTATAGGCAAAGATTTAGGTACTTGCTTTGATACTCAGGATGTTGAACTGGTAAAACGTCAAGAAATAAAACAGCAAGAATGGATTAGACCATTTTTATCACAGAAGTTTTTAATGCCAAAAGAACCAGTAGGCGAATGGAAGCCAGACCATTATTATAAATGGTGCGAAGATAACAAAGTGGCAGACTATGGTTACAACTATAAAGAGCCACAGTATAATTTAGGAAGAGTTATTTTAGGAGAATGGGTAGACAGAGACAAATATGATGTGCCAGATGTACAACGTATTTTATCAGAATATCCAACTTTTGAGGATATAAGATTAAGTGAAGAATAAAGATACATATTGTCCTTTACCTTGGATGCACTTGGGCACACACCCTCACGGTGGTGTTACATTATGTTGTGTAAGTGATATGACAGATGGAGGCAACAGAGCAAGAGATTTTTCAGAAACAAACAAAGACCCAGAAAGTGTAAAGGGCCATCAGTTTTATAATTTAAATCAACATTCAATTGACCAACATATGAATAGTGATTACTATAAAGATGTAAGACTTAAGATGTTGAACAATGAAATGCCAAAGGCGTGTACGAGGTGCTATGATGAAGAAGACAAAGGAATTACAAGTAAGCGAATTGAAGAGACCAAGAATTATCCCGAGTTCGACAAGATACGAGCGATCCAACTTACTAACGAAGACGGTGTGGTGGATTTGGATCTTCGTTTTATTGAACTGCGTCTTGGTAATGTATGTAATGTCCGTTGTCGTACTTGCAATCCTGCAAGTTCTTCAAGGTGGGTTGCTGATTATAAGAAAGTGTATGAAGAGTTGGAATTCGTTAATGAAGGCTATACGTGGCTAGACCAAAAGAAAGATTTTGAATGGCCCGAAGATGAAAACTTTTATAAGGACTTGTACAAGTCAGCACCTAATGTAGAAGTAATTTATATTAACGGCGGAGAACCTACACTAATTAAAGCACATTGGAAATACCTCAGAGATTTAATAGAAGGAGATAGAGCAAAAAACATTACATTGTGGTATAATATTAATATGACACAGTTACCAAATGAAGCATTTGACCTATGGCCCAACTTTGGTAAAGTAATGGTTAGCAGTAGTATAGACTGTATTGACCATAGAAACAAATTTATTAGATATCCCACAGAGTGGTCAGATGTTATTAAACATTTAAATATGCTACAAGAAGAGAAATGGATAGAAACAAGTGTTTGCCAAACAGTTAGTGCCTACAACTTTTTCTATTTAGACGAATTTAAAACATTCACAAACGAAAGAAATTTACACAATCATATAAACCCAGTATATGATCCAACATATTTAAGTCCTAATGTTATACACCCTGAGATTAGGAAAGAGATTATACAAAGAATAGAGCCTGCTTTTAATGGTGACCATTCTTATAATGACATAAAGCAAATGTACAACACAGACACCTGGGACGAGTTAGGTTGGAAACAATTTATAAGGTTTAACGACCTACTAGATAAAACCAGAAAACAATCTTGGAGAGAAACTTTTAGTGAGTTTGTTGACGCCTGTGAAAGACACAATGTTTACACAGACGTACCGAATGAAACAGTTTAAAAAAGTTTACATAATTCGCGATAACAGTATCACAAACGAACCTTGTTCGTACTATTTCAACGGTACTGAAGACTTAAATCCAACAAAAGAAGTTATACACGGAACATCATTTCATCAAGCACCTAGTGTATTTTTACATTGGATGAAAAAGTTAGAGCATACAGAATATGCTTGTGGACTTATGCTTGATACCCGTTCTGTAAAACCAGAAGAAGCCTTAACTAGACTGCGAGAAGGCGATACAATATCTGTACCTAATAGATTTGTTTTACACTTACCTGCAGAATGGTATGGTGAACTATTAGCAAAAGGTGTGCAAGTATTAATAGACCACAGTTATGAATGTGATGCATTTTGGTACTTTGGTAGATTGTTTAAGTATCTAAAACAGCAAGGAATATTACCAAATAAAAACTTAAAACTTTTAATAGGTAGTGTTGCAAAAAATGATAAACTTATGTTTGGACTACAAAAAGAGTTTGGGTGCGATATTATAGATACAGACTTTTTTAGAATGTATGAAGCCTGGTTTCAAAGCGGACAGTTTTATGATGACAGACATTTTCCTATGAAGTTGCCTATAAGGTTCGACCCTGCTGATTTAGATATACCCAAAAGTCACACCTTCTTAAATTTAAATAGATACTGTAAGCCTGCCAGATACGCACTGGTTGAATATTGTAGGTTGAAAGGTTACACAAATGATGCTATAATAAGTGCGAGGTGGAGTACATCTACTAAAGACGATATAGAGTTTAATGATAACATAGCACAATTTATTAGTGACTTAGATAGTGGTGCAAGTTGGTTTCACGAACTAGCAGGGGATTTAGGCATAAACACTTTTAATATTGTGTCTACTTTGGATAAACATTATCCTATAAAAGTAGAAGAAGAGTTAGAGAGTATTTACCAAACAGATAGGCATAACAATAAAGATTGGTATGAACAGAGTTTTTATAGTCTAGTATCAGAAAGTTACTTTGACGATTATATTGTTTGTCATACAGGTGCAAGTGATTTTAAAATAGATCCTTATGATTTATTATTTGTTACTGAGAAAACATACAAGCCTATCTACTGTGGACATCCTTTCTTGATATGTGGACAAGCAGGTACACTTGCACATTTAAAAAGTTTAGGGTTTGAAACATTTGATAATTTATTTGATGAAACTTATGACACAATACAGGATAGACATTTGAGATTTAAAGCAGTATGTGAGCAAATAGACAATTTTGAAATGCCACTGCATTATGACCATATAACAAAAGAGAAGATTATACATAATAGAAATCATATGTTAGATGCCACAATAGTAAAAAGAATAACAACAAACTTATTAAAGAGGTTACAATGGTTGTAAGAAAAAGTATGCAAGAAGAAAGGGAATACTTGCCTGATGCGTATCCTAGTGTAGACCAAATAGAAAGAACACACATAAACGGTGAACATTACAACACAGAACTATACTTTTTAAAATGGTATAAACACTATTTAGAAAGTGACATAGATGATATTACATTTGTAACTCCGCAAGAAGCAATACAATTTGATTTAGATTATTTTAAAGAACAATTAGACAAAGGCAAAGTTGTTATTGATAACAGTTTAGAAGCAGAGACTACTACATTCCATAGAACTATCGCAGTACTAAAAGACAAAGAAGCAAACTTGTCTAACTTGTTCATACTTGTTAGTGGATTTCAACTACGTCCTAATAACGATAGTGTAAAATTTGTAAAAGAATTCTTTGGTGCTACAATTATACATTGGCCCTTTTGGTTTGTGAACGAACAACACACTATGAAAAAAGGTGGCAGACCTGCTAATGACGAATTACAAGATATAAAGATAGATAATAAACGTAATAAGAAGTTTGTATGCTTAAACAACTACTTTAAACCTCATAGAATGGGTATATTGATAGAACTATACAAAAATAACCTGTTAGACGAAGGCTACGTGAGTGCTAGATGGGGGTTTGAACCTGATAATCCACTGCATAAGAACCTTATCACATTGGCTAGTTTTGATGATGAGATGAATAGATACGGTGTAAATTTTGTAGATGACGAACTAAAAAACAAGTTTCCGATGCTTTTAGACGACCTAGAAAGTAATAAAGACCAAGCATTGTATGAGAACTTTCAAGATAGATGGATGAATAAGGACTGGATTTTAGACAGTATGATAAATGTTGTAACAGAAAGTTTTTATAATGACGACTTTATAAACAACTGCAACATATTGGAGTACTTCGGTTATGATAAAACACATCAAGAAATAGGATTTATTACAGAAAAAACAATTAAGCCTATTGCACTATGCCAACCTTTTATGGTAATTGGTAATCCAGGCATAACAAAATACTTAAACAGTTTAGGATTTACAACTTTTAATAACTTGTTTAGTAGATATGATGTAAGCGAAAATATACACGATAGAGTTAATTCTGTAATATATCACTTAAATACATTTGAAGGTGACACATATGACAATGTTACTCAACAACAATTAGTACATAACAGGGAACATTTCTTTAAAGAAGATTTTGTACACAAAATACTAATAGGGGTGATGGATAAAATAAATGGATAAAATTTACTATTATGATTCCTCTGATATGAGGCATAAAAACAAAGACAAGATAGAACAGATTAGAAATAATATTGAAGAGATGTTCCAATTCAACGACAAAGTTTGGCCTATGAGTCCAAGTGGTGCAGGAGCATTTGGTAATCCTGATATCACAATGCAACCAATACCCCACGTGGTGCCTGATGTAGATTTATTAAAACGTTATAAGGTGTTACCAGAGGATATTGTACACTTTGAAAAATTAGATAATGCTTATGATTTAAAACCCGGGCAAGTAGTAATGATACCATTGTGGGAAGCCGCAAAAATGCCGTTGGACTTTTACAAATATATTAAAGACAACAACTGTTATGTGTTGTTTGATTATGTATACGAAACTTATTTGCCTATTGCACAAAAATTCTTTTGTTGGTTGTTTAACAAAATAGGCACACTAGAAAACTTTATAGTAATGGAAAGTGGCAGTATTACACAATATCCGGATGATAGTGTTTACAAGTTTTTAAAAGAAAGATTTAAATTAAACTTTGTGTTCGTTAATTGGTTTAGATATCACGACTGGCCCAGAAGTTGTAACTTTATGAGAAAGATAGGTTGTTGTGATGACAGTAATACACTTACTACACCTAAAGCAGACAATCCTCTGTTTACAGATTACAAATGGAAACACGATTTTATATTTTTAAATCGTTCTCCCAAAGTACATAGAATTTATATGTTGATGTATGCTGTAGCAAACGGACTTGTTGCTAAGAATATGGTCACAGGAAGATTTACTATTAACAACAGAAAGAACAACGAAGTGCAAATTAATCCAAATGATATCGAAGGTATCAAAATGAGATTAGAACGATTAGGTGACTTGCCTATGGATTTTGATGAATTTGCTAGAAAACTGCCAATAAAAGTTAGAGACGATTGTGATGAAAATAAAGGAGAAGTTATAGACGATAGATATATGCCTTTTGAATGGATTCAAAAAGTGCCATTACATCTCACCAGTGAAACAATGTTTAGTAAAAATGATGTAGGTATTCACAGAGTATTTCCTGGAGTAGACACACAAAACAAACATTACAAAACATTTGTAACAGAAAAAAGTTATAAACCGCTTATGTATGGACGTCCACAGATAATTGCAAGTGCTCCTCATCATTTAAAAGCACTCCGCAGTATGGGATTTGATACACTAGATGATTTTATAGATAACAGTTACGACAAAATAGAAGATGATGAAATGCGTATGAAAGCAGTACTGCAAAGTTTTGAAAACTTTGATTCCAAAGTATTTAAGGACCCTATTTTTATAGATAAACTTAGACACAATATGAGTGTGTACTACAATAAAGATGAAATTATTAAGATATGGGATAAATCACTTTCAGCAATAGAAGAAATAATTAGCCGATAAATATTGATATAGTAAGGAATATTTTATGAGTGAAGAAAAAGATATCAAAAACGAAGAACAAAAGGAAAACGAATTTTTAGAAGATGACCTTGCCCTAAGCGAAGAAGAAGAAAAAGCATTGCAAGAGAAAATTAAAAAAATTAGAGAAAGAGATCCTTTTGTTTATCGATGAGAATATTAGGATTAAGTCATTATAGTCACGATGCATCTGTCTGTGTAATAGACGATGGTGTAGTTACATTTGCTACACATTCGGAACGTTATTCAAAACACAAGAACGATGCTTTTTTAAGCAGAGAACTTTTAAAAGAAGCATTAGACGGCAAGAAGCCAGACGTAATTGCATACTACGAACTTAATTGGCTAAAGAGAATCAGGCAGTTTTTTTCAAAAAACTATAATGATGCTATGGCAAAAGGACCACACTGGTACCTGCATCAAATAATGCCTGAACTAAAAGGCATTCCTATAAAAAGTTATCCACATCATTTAACACACGCCGCGGCAGGAACATTAACATCAGACTTTGATGAGTGTGCTGTAGTGTGCATTGACAGTATAGGCGAATACAATACTGCAACAATATGGCATTGGGATAAAAACAAGTTAAAAATTAAACACAATGTTAATTATCCTAACAGTTTAGGTTTATTTTATACAGCATTTACTCATCACATTGGCTTAAAGCCTTTAGAAGATGAATATGTGTTAATGGGAATGGCGGCTTATGGCGAGCCTATATACAAAACTATCTTAGACATAGATATTTTCAAAGATGAGGACTGTACTAATGGTGCAACGTGCCTTAATACAAAAGTAAATTTAGTAAAAGGCGTACCTAACACCTACTTACAACGTGACCATCTAGAAAAAGATGAATGGGGACAAACAGCACGTGATTATGATATCGCGGCAAGTGTCCAAGCAGTTGCAGAAGAAAGAATATCAAAGTATGTAGAGTATGCAAAAGAACTAACAGGCAGTGATAACCTGGTGTTTATGGGAGGGTGTGCATTAAATTGTGTTGCAAACTCCAACTTATATGAACACTTTAAAAACATACACATTATGCCTAACCCAGGTGATGCTGGAAGTAGTTTGGGTGCCGCGGCTTGGCACAATTATTTACACACAGGTAACAAAATAGACTTTACTCCGTACTTAGGTTATAACATTGAAGGTAAGTATCCGGTTAAAAAAGGATTGAAAAGTTTACTTGCTGGTGAAATATTCGGAATAGCAAATGGCAAAGCAGAATTTGGGCCAAGAGCATTAGGCAACAGAAGCCTATGTGCTGATCCTAGAGGCTCAGCAATCAAAGATGCTGTAAACAAAATTAAACGCAGACAAGAATTTAGACCTTTTGCTCCTATTATATTAGAAGAATATGTACACGAGTATTTTGAAATGCCAGGTGGCATTACTAATGCTCCTTATATGCAATACACAGCAAAGTGTTTAAAACCTGACGAGTTCCCTGCTATTGTACACGCCGATGGTACAAGCAGAGTACAAACTGTAAACAAACAGCAACACCCAGACTTATACAAGATGATGAAAGCATTTCATAAGGAAACAGGTTGCCCTATGATACTCAACACCAGTTTAAATATCAAAGGTATGCCTATTGTGAATGACCTTAAAGATGCCAAAGAATTTTCTAAAAAGTATGGAGTTCCAGTACATACGAGAGACTGATGTTTGATATATTTTATCAAGGAAACAACGAAAGTCTATTAGAAAATTTTCCTTTTGCAAAACAAGTAAAATCCAAAGACGAAATAAAATCTAAAACTAGAATGTTTTGGTTTGTTGAGCCTAACATAGAAATTACTGACTACACAGTTTTTGATTTTGAACCAGACACTTACACTAAAAAATATAATCACGTTTGGAAATGGAGTCAGCACTCCTATGGAGGTGTATGGCTACACCCTAGAATTGAAAACAACGAAACAGTTTGGCATAATTTTATCAAATGCAAAAAGTCCTTTGATATTTTACACACAGAAACTCCGCAAGATTACTTTGCAAATAACATTGCTACTCACGTTTGGTGTGTAGATCCAGAGTATGTTTTAGACCAAGATATAAATTGGGCACCAGGTGATTTCGAACCTAACTTTATACACAGTTTTCATTTGCGTGGACAACTAGAACATAAGTATCCTGAAATAGAAGGTGGAGTAAAATTATATCCACGTGATTGGGAAAAAGCAGATACAAAATATCACACATTCTTAGATGCAAATATTACATACCCTATATTATATGTTGAAGATGTAAATGATTATGTACAACGTGATATACTGCCCGATGAATATGTTTGGTTAATAGACAAAGAACATAAAATAAATGTTAAAACAGTTGATTGGGTTCCTAATCCATTTGAGAATGGAATGTTACACACATTTAGAATGCCTTATCAACTGGAAGAAAAGTATCCAATGGCAATGGGAGGCATACGTTTAGTACCCAAAGATTGGAAAGATGCAGAAACAAAAATACACCCTGCTTGTCCAATTGAAGATGAAAACTATGATGTATTTTATGTTGACGATGATGAATTTGATGCAGACACTTACAGTGAGTATGCCCTTAGAAGTCAGACAGATTGGTTTTGGATAGTAGATAGACAGCACACATTTACAGGCAAATTATTATTTGTCCCTGGCAGTCACGAACAAGAATACATTCACGTGTTTAAGATACCAGGACATTTAGAAGAACGTTATCCATTACAAGTAGACGATGCTTGGGATAATAGATGTGGAGGTGTAAGACTAGTACACAAAGATTTTGATATTACAAAACATAAGTTTCAAAAAGATGTTGTTCCTGTACGTTATGATATCTTTTATACAAACGACTTAAATGATTATGAAACATTTGCTAGAAAAAGCAGAACAAAAATGTTTTGGATGGTAGACGAAGAACATCAAATTAACGAAGTGTTTAGATATGTACCGCAGTCATATGACAAAAAGTTTATACACATATTTAAAATGCCAGGGGATTTGGATCACAAGTATCCTAGTAATATAAAAAACGTAAGTGATAATAGATGTGGCGGCATAAAACTAGTACCAGTAAAATATAATACAGATGAAAGAAAGTACTTTAGTGATAATCCTGTTGGAGGAAGAAACTACCCTATTGTATTTAAAGATATAATGGACGAATACGAAACTGCCACAGAAGATTGTTGGTTTGTGAGTAATGGAATAGATGTAGATATTATCACTTGGAATCCTCCTGTTTTTGAAAAAGAATTTGTACACATATTTGGTAGTGGATTGGTAAGATGGATACCAGGAGAATGGAATGGTGAAATCAAAAACCACGAGTTTACCCCAAGTAGTAATATACCAATTGAAATTGTGTGGGAAACATTTAACACATATGAGCAAGGCGTTGAGCAAAGTACACATAACTGGTTTTGGGTAGTGGATGAAGAAGTAACAATACTAGAAGATTTTGATTTTGCTTTCCAACCTGATGCATTTGACGAAGGTAAACGTCACGTTTGGCAAAAACTAAACCCTAAAACAAACAAGCAATACGATTATGGCGGCATACAGTTATGCCATAAGAATGAGAAGCCAGGTAGGCCCAAATACTTGCGTAAACCAGGGTGTACGCAACACGAATATCCAGTATACCACATACAGCCGGACGACCATAAGGAGCCGTTACAGGGCACATACGAGCGTCTAGCGAACCAAACAGACACCAATATGTTCTGGATTGTGGACACATTTACCAACTTGAATCCAGACTTTAACTTTGATTACTACCCTACACAATGGGATATAGACAAATTACACATCTTTGCAGACGAAGATGACAACTTTAGAAATGTTAGATTAGTACCAACTGAACTGTTTAAAAACAGCAAGTTTACTAACAAAGACATTGACAACAACAGTTTCGACAACCTCAAAGAGGTTCGAAATGTGGCAAGCCTGCGTCCTAAATGGCCCGTGTTTGAATTGGAATCCACTGATAAACAGACCTTACTATCTATTCTAAACAATGATTCACCATATGTTTGGACTGTGGATCCTAATGTAAAAACAAACAAAGACATTTTAGATGTAGGCTTTATGCCTAGATTAACAGAATTAAGTAATATACATTGTTGGCAAAAACTCAACAGTACAACAAACAAAGTACACGCCTATGGTGGATTACGTTTATGGCCCACATTTATAAATTACGATAAAATTACATCTGAAGATATAAGATTAAACAAGTTTAGAAACTTAACTTATGTAAAAGAAGTAGGTAGTACTACTAAAACTAACGATATTGTGTATATAAGTTACAAAGAGCCATTAGCAGATAAGCATTTTAATAATTTACAAGACAAATTAAGACAAGTTAATCCTGGTTTTAATTTAATTTGGGTAAGAGATGTTGAAGGTATTTTTGAGGCACACAAGGTTGCGGCAAGTAGAGTAACAAGTAAAATGTTTTGGGTAGTTGATGCTGATGCAGACATATCAGATGACTTTACATTTGACTACATACCAGATGTTTATGACGAAGATGTTGTTCACGTTTGGGCAAGTAGTAATCCTGTAACAGGAGAAGAATATGGTTATGGTGGTGTTAAATTGTTTAACACTGAGCAAGTACGCGAAGCAACCAGTTGGGGATTAGACTTTACAACAGGACTTAGCAAACGTTTTAAAGCAATGCCACAAATAAGTTGCACAACAAGATTCAACACTAGTGAGTATGACACTTGGAGAAGTGCATTTAGAGAATGTGTTAAACTTGCACTCAAAGATGACCAAGAAAGCAAAGATAGATTAGTTAAATGGTTAAATCCATTACCTGATGCAAAGTTCAGCGAACAAGCAAAATTAGGAGCAAAGGCAGGTAGAGATTTCGCAAATAAGAATAAAATGAATATAGTAGAATTAAATATGATTAACAATTATGAGTGGTTAAATGAACAATACAATAAAACTAGATAGTTGGCAACACGTTAGAGATTATATAGACACAGGATTCTATAAACCTCGTGTGTCAACATTTGAACACATAGTACAACACGGTAACTATTATCCCAAACACGCCTACAGCAGTGGACAGTTAGCAAGTAAGAGTTGGCTATTGGGAGAGTTAAACACTATAGATTTATACACTTTACCGTTGACAGATGACCCTGTAGTTGCTATACTAGGAAGTTGGATAGGCACATTAGTTGATCCGTTATTAATCAATTTCAATATTGAACGTATTTACGGATTAGATATGGATGCCGAATCAATAGAAAAATCAGAAAAACTTAATCAACGTTGGGTACAAGATAGTTGGAAATATAAAGGCGTTGTTACAGATGTTGAATTGATGGATTGTGCTAATATGGAATTTGAAACTGGTGGAGAACTTATACAAACAAAACCCGATTGGATTATGAATACTAGTTGTGAGCATATGAGCACCGGTTGGTTTGACACAGTAGATTCTGACCAACTAATTATTATGCAAACAAATAATAGTCCAGACTTTGAAGGGCATATAAACGTATGTGCCGATATAGAAGAAATGCAAGAAAAGTACCCACTAAGTACTACACACTATGTAGGTGAAATGATTACACCTGCTTACACAAGATTTATGCAGATAGGATACAAATGAAAGTAATAAATTTTTATGGCGGCCCTAACACAGGCAAAAGTACTAAAGCCGCAGGTATGTATTACAAAATGAATTTAGCAGGGTATAATGTAGAACTTGTTAATGAGTTTGCAAAAGAATGTGTTTGGGAAGACAATGTGCCAATGCTTAAAGACCAGTTATATATGTTAGCACACCAACACAGAAAAATACTTAGACTGCAAGGCAAAGTAGATTATGTTGTAACAGACAGTCCTGTACTGTTGAGTGGCATTTACAGAGAACTTTATGAGGGTCCACTATATACAGACTTAATCGACAAACTGGCAAGAGAGTGTTATGACCTATACGATAATATAAACTTTATGTTAGACAGACCAGATAACTTTAATCAAACAGGAAGGGCACAAGACTTAGAAGGTTGTATTAAGATTGACAATGCAATACTGGAAATGTTTAACAACGAACAACTGCCGTTCTTTCATTTAAAAGGTCATCACGATGATGCAGTAGATGTTGCATTTGAATATTTCGAAAGACGTCACGTATGATTAATTGTGTTGAACATACTGTAGCAAAAAACAGTACCATACATCCTAATTACGAATGTACTATCCACGTGTTGTTTAAAACAACTGGCACATTCAAAGAAAATCACGATGAACTGTATGATGCTATAAAAAGCAAATTAGGACAGCCTGGTATACGTTGGAGTTTGAGTGCTGATTGGGCCAGTAATGAGATTATGCTTTTCTTAAAAGACAAATCAGATATGTCTTATTTGAAATTATTTATGTAACTCTTACTTCTACTAAAGCACACTTTCCGTTATTAAAAACTTCTTGTACTATTTCTGCACCCTTTAATAAATTTTTGTTAGCATTTAAATCATAATTTAAAAATATTTTTGTATTATTGTGGCTTAATTCTTTTATGTCTTCTAACCAATTTTCTATAGCATAATGATAACCTACTGCCAATTGTGAAAATATCAAATCAACTTTTACACCTTTTAACCCTTTCCTCCAATCTTGCTCACTGATATCTAATAAAGTGTATGCACCTATGTTTTGTGCTATTAATTCTTCTTCTATTATCTTCATAGGGATATAAAAGTTTGCTCCTTGGCCTTCTAAAAGATAAAGGTGTGAACCATAACGTTTTTGAAAATGTATGGGCATTGATGCAATACCACAACCTATGTCGCATATACTGTTATAAGATATTTTATAGTTTTCTTGCAAGTATGTTTCTATTTTATTAAAGTTTGACTCGCAAAAGTCTTGGTAAGGTACAGATTTCCAATGTGCTAGTTTTTCTTTCCAGTTTGCTCTCATTTAATTTTTACTTCTGCTAAAAACATTATTTTGCTTTCTTCGATAACCTCTACAATTTCTATACTTTTCCACCTCCAAGACCTATCTTTTTTTAAGTCTAAAATTATTTTAGTATTATCGTCGCTATGTTCTTGTATCCATTGTATCCAGTCCTTCACATAAAAATGATGCCCTACTGCAAGAAAGGAAAAAATTAAATTCATTTTTTGGTTAACTGGTTTTAGATTTGATATATCGATTAGTTCGTAGTTTGTGAGACCTTGCTTGTCTAAACGAAAATCTATATCCTTTAAGGTACCATAAAAATTATAATTGTCTTCATATGATCCTTCTAATAGAAATAATTTAGAACCATATTTGTTTTGAAAATGTTGAGGTATTTGTGCAATTCCACAACCAATGTCCATTATGTTGTTAAACTTTGCATCTGTAGGGCGTAGGTACTCATCTATTTTGTTAAAAATAACTAAAGACCTTTCTCTGTATTTTGGACTTAGCCATATTTTTAACCTATTATTCCACGAATCGAATCCTTTGGTTAAATCCTTTTCACGTGCTACATCATTGTAATAATCTTTCATAGTCTTTTAGGAGTGCATCTCACTATATGTTGCCCTCTTGGGTGATGAAATTTGGATCCTAAAAATTCTAAATTCCAATTCTCTGCTGTAGGTCTTAATTCGTCTATATTATATCTAAAATCTTTTCTTGCGTTACTGTGTAAAGGATTAGTAGATGAATTTCCATTAAAAAATGTATAGTAAAATACACTATCATCGTGTGCAACTTTTCTAAGTTGTTTCATACAGTTTGTTATGTCACCTAAATTTAAATGTGAAAATAAACTGTTGCTCCAAGCAAAATCAAACTGCCCACAGAAACTAAAATCAAATTCTCCATTACACAAAAACTTAGGAGATTTATTATTTCCTGCTCCTAGTTCCTGATTTACTCCTGCCATTAACACATCATAATTATTATCTATGCCAAAGTACTTGCCGTGGTTTAAATAAGGAATAAGTTTTACACCTAAACGTAAACTACCACAAGCAATGTCTAAAAACTTTTTATCTATATCAAACTCTGGCAATTGCTTTAATGTTTTCATTTGCCAATCTCCGATGTTATCCCAATCTCCGCCTACATATTCTCTGTGATTAACTTCGGTCATCTTCTTCCTGCTCCCACCAATCAAGTAACTTTTGATTGTCTGCATATATTTGTTCAACAGTAATGCTTCTATTAGATGATCCATCAGTACGCATTTTTGCTATTGTGTTCTGCCATCTTCTACCTCTAAAGAATGATTCCTTAAATGTATCTGGAAATTGTTCTTCAAAGTTAGGTGTTACTAGCATATTCTCTAGTTCACGTATAAGTGTTTGTTGTTTGTCTGTTACACGGGGTCTAGCATAGTCTAAGACGTCGTTTATAACTTCATCTAGTATATGTCTGGGCCAAGCCATAGGACTAAAAACTATGTCAGGATGGAATGCAAACATACGTTTTGTTTCTATTTTAACATCTAATTCTAAGGCGTAATCTAAAAAGTCTTTTAAACCAAACATACCTGGGCCTGTTATAGTTAAGTCCATTAGCATTTTGTCATTACCTCCTGGTAATGCAACACCTTCCCTAAAGTTTTTATCCCATTGATCCCAATCTAATCCTGTTCTAACAAACTCGCCTATTAAACCTATACCATCTATACTGGCACACATAGTCCAATCTTTTGCTTGTGGCAACCAGTCATATAGGTAATGCTTACCATATCTCACTCTGCTTAGGTTACTGTTGTAACGTAAATGTACTTTGCGTAAGTTATCATCTTCTGCTAATCTATCCATAGCCTTCCAATGTATATCATACATTAATGGTTCGCCGCCAACCCAATATATTTCTTCTACTATACCTCTACAAATACTATCCCAAAATTCTTCTTCAACTACTTCTTTTTGAAACTTCTCGATAATCTTCTTGTTCTCAGGAACCATAAACGGTTGGTTCTCAGGTGACCAATGACCGTGTTTCCTCTTCTCCGTTTCCCAACTGCTACTGAGTTGTTCGCCACACATACGGCATTTAAAATTGCATAAATTACTAACCCTATAATCAAAAGAGATAGGCTCCATTGTAGTTCTTCCATCGTCATCTGTCTCCTCAAAGCATTTGTCTATTTTGTCTTGAAATAGAAATCCTGTAAACCATTGTCTGTATGTACTTTGGCTCAATATACTGTCATTGCACACATCACATTGTGGAATTTGTTCACCTGCCATTAGTTTCTTTCTAATGTCCATCATATAAGGTGAATTCCAATGTTCTTTTAATGTAACAATATTTGCTTTATAATCTTCTATGTTTCCAGAGTCTTTTACTTCTCCATATTTTTCATCGTTACTGGCATCTATATATTGCTTCTGAAACTTATGTTCTTCCCTACTAGCACAACACATACGTCTTTCTGATTGAGGACTTATGTATGTATGAGTCCAAGGTGCTGTACAAAAAACTTTGTTAGGAGAATCAGGGTGTACTTTACCACCTTCCCATATTGGTTTAACTCTTTTTGTCATTTCTTGCCCTCACTAACTCTTTTAGATCCTCCCTAAGATGAATCATTTCCCATCGATTCACAGTTGCTCCTAACTCGTCAAAAATAGCCTCTGGATATTTCTCTTGTTCTCGGAATTCTTGTTCATTAAAAATTGTAAAGCCTAAACTTATTCGCAATGCATCTGCTGGATTTGGTGTTAGTGTGTGCCGTACATCTGCAGGACCAAACATAAAGTTACCGTTAAAGTTATCTACAGGAAAATCTTCATCGTCTATATTGTATATGGTTTGTGTTCCTGTGTCGTTAATTACCCAATATCCGTGATATGTACCTTGATGACTATGTGGTGGTAAACGTTGGCTTTTTGGACTTATGTTTAACCAATTTTTTAAATAGTATCTGTTTTTGTCTTGCATAACTTCTTCGACACAAAACTTTATAAAAGGTAAAATTTCTTGTAATATAGGCAATAATCTCATTGCATTTTTATCTGACATTGTGTTTTTAATTTTATCTAAGTCATCTAATTCAACATAATTTTTATCTGCTACAGCAGTCATATGGTTCTTCTGCCAAACGTCTGAAGAATGCCAAGGG
>Ga0213861_10000233_pt1 | contig 46759 bp, 46 predicted proteins | sample PICome_4_FD_160110 | JGI IMG/M metagenome (GOLD analysis project Ga0213861, IMG submission 160110) | Coastal seawater microbial communities near Pivers Island, North Carolina, United States - PICO131 | ecosystem: Environmental > Aquatic > Marine > Coastal | place: USA: North Carolina... | reverse complement strand
TTTACGCACTCGTGATCATGCAACCCTTGCCCTCACCGGAAGATTCTTTGAATTCGGGTCATCCCGATTCGTCTGAGCTCCGTAGACCTACTGTGAAGCAGGAATACACCGAGGCCTCGGACGCAGCACTTGTCGTGTCCATAGGCCGTTATCAGCAAGCCGCACTTGCCGAGGCATACCGCCGTAACGCAGGTGCGGTCTATGGTTTGTCAAAACGACTTCTGAGTGATCATGCGCGCGCTGAAGAAGTCGTGCAGGAAGTCTTCCTGAGATTGTGGAACACGCCCGATCGCTTTGATGCTGAACGGGGCACGCTGCGCAGCTATCTCCTAGCGCAAACGCACGGTCGGGCAGTTGACATGATTCGTTCCGATGTCGCCCGCCGCAAGCGAGAGGAACGCGAATCACTCGAGCAGGCTGAGGGCGGATACGACATCGGACGAGAAGTATGGGACATGGCGCTCGCTGGACATGTTCGCGAAGCCATGGAGGTGCTTAGCGAAGGCGAAAAAGAAGCGATTGAGCTCGCCTACTTTGGTGGGCGAACGTACAAAGAAGCCGCCGAAGAGCTCGGTGAGGCCGAAGGAACAGTGAAAAGCCGCATCCGGGTCGGACTCAAGCGGCTCCGAGCCGAACTAGTGCAAGCTGGCGTCACGGTTGGGGCAGAATAATGATGGGAAAAAGCATGAGCGACCTGCCCGACAGTCACGAACTTGATGAACTGCTAGGTGCGTATGCACTCGATGCAGTCTCACCGGAGGAAGCAGATCGTGTCGAGGACTACATCACCATCAACCCGAAGGCCGCCGCCGAGGTCCAAGAACATCGCGAAGTTGCCACGATGCTCGCATTCACTGGGATGGATGCCCCCGAAGGACTATGGAGCCGCATTGAGCAAGAGCTTGATGCCCCGGCTCCCGCACCGGGGCCTGAACTTGCCAGAGTGATGTCAATTGAGAACGCGCCGAGCCGTCGTCGCTTTGCCGCAATCGCTCCCTGGATTGCGTCAGCGTCAGCGGCTGCGATTGTTGCTGTAGTTGCAATCGGGATAACCGATCAAGCAACCGCTCCGACCGACCCGTTGGTTGCTGCGTATGAAGCCGCTGATGCAGATCGTGACTCTGCCAAGGCCACGCTTGTGGCCGACGGCTCGTCGTTCGAAGCAGTTGCGGTGATCGATCAGGATGGCCACGGGTTCGTCCGGGCCGGCGAGCTGCCCGCACTCGGTGCCGATAAGACATATCAACTGTGGGGCGTCGTTGACGCTGGGTCCGATGAGCCCGACGTCATCTCGCTGGGTATCTTTGGGCCAAACCCCGAACTTGAGACGTTCACGACTGAGACACCTGTCGTTGCGCTGGCGATCACGATCGAAGATGCGCCGGGCGTTGTCTCGAATGGGAACCCAGAGGGAATTTACGTCGGAACCATCGGTTGATCAGCGCGCAATTTGCATAGCCTGCCGATGTGATTTCACCGAAACTGTCCCACGAAGTCGCTGAAGCACTCGCCAGCGGCGATGCGGTTGTCGCGCTCGAATCAACGATCTTTTCGCACCTCGGCCTGCCGTCGCCAGCAAACTCCGAAGCGCTCGATCGTTGTCTCGATGCGATCCGGCGTGGGGGAGCGGTTCCTGCAATAACTGCGGTGCTTGACGGTGAAGTGCGACTCGGACTGGAAACTAGTGAACACGGTCGGATTCTTGGCCCGGCCCGCAAGGCGGCCGAGCGCGATATCGCAGTTGCGGTCGCACAAGCCTGGGAATTCGGAGCGACGACCGTATCGGCGTCGGTTGCGATAGCTGCCGCTGGAGGGGTGCGGGTCTTCGCCACTGGAGGGCTCGGGGGTGTGCATCGCGCCGCGGAGTTGACCGGCGATGTGTCCGCTGACCTTGATTCGTTGGCGCAGCACAGCATTGTCGCAGTATCGGCGGGAGCGAAGGCGTTTCTCGATCTGCCGCGCACGCTCGAGTATCTTGAGACGGCAGGCGTCCCGGTCCTCGGGTGGCGGCACGACTGGTTTCCTGCGTTCTACACGCGATCCTCTGGCCTTCCGGTGCCACATCGGGTCGAGTCAGCCGAAGAAGTTGCTCGCATTGCGAAGTCGCTCACACGGGCGGATTCGGGCTTGCTGCTGGCCGTGCCGATACCGGAGGCCGATGAACTCGATGCTGCAGAACTCGACGCCGTGCTCAAGGCAGCGCTCGCTGAATGCGATGCGTCCGGCATCACGGGAGCAGCAGTTACGCCATATGTGCTCGGTCGAATAGGTGCAGCGACTAAGGGTCGCAGCGTGCCAGCGAATCTTTCGCTCGCTGAGAACAATGCCGTTGTTGCTGCCGAAGTCGCCGTGGCGATCGCTCGGAGCTAAACCGCGGGTGAGCGCGTGAGCGCAGTGATCGCCTTCTCAGTTCGACCGAGGAAGCGCACGCGAGCGTCGTAGGTGCTTCGGTCGATGTTGTAGATCGCTAGCCACGACGTTCGACAAAAGCGATTACCCATCGGGCGCAGCGCTCGAGTGACCGTGCGCTTACCTCCCTCGCCTTCAAGCATATTGATGTGCTTGGGGGACCCGTGGGTGGTTACAGCGACAATGCGCCGGAGGTTGTGGAGTCGCGGCCGCAGGCGGTTGGCGCCGGCGGGCAGGTCCCATGCGACGCCGCTCACGAAGACTCGGTCAAACCATCCCTTGAGCATCGCTGGTTGACTTCCCCACCACGTGGGGTACACGAGAATCAGTGTGTTGCACCACTGCAGAGATTCAGCGTGTCCGCAGATTGCAGGGTCAGTACCATTATCCAGATGCGCTACCCGTTCGGTAGCGCTGAACTCAGGAGTGAAGCCGTCCGCGTACAGATCGATCAGCCGGTGCTCGGCGCCCGAAGTGTCCAGACTGACTAGAACGCGGTCGCGAAGGGCCGCAACGTAGGAAGTCGGCGATGGATGGCAATATACGACAAGGGCTCGTGTTGGTCGGCGGAAATGACGTCCCGGCAGAACACGGATTGCCATCAGAGTGACGCCATCTTCTGTTCGATCGACTCTGCGAAGTCTTGGCGTTCGGCTTCGGTCGAGTTGTCGACTGAGTAAAGCCCGAGCCACAAGCTGCGAGTACGGAGGCCACAGCTCAGTCTTAACGCCCTCGTCATCGTACGACGGCCGTTGTCGTTGATGAGCCGAACGGCAGAGCGTGGCGATCCATAGGTTGATATTCCGACGAGTCGGCGAACATGGCCGAGGCCGGGTTTCACCCTGCCGGTCCGCTCATCGAAGTGGAACCCCACCCCCGGCACAACGATGCGTTCGAGCCAGCCCTTCAGAATTGCAGGGAGTCCGCTCCACCAGGTTGGATACACGAATACGACAACGGAGGCTCGACTGATCAGGCCTGCATGTTCTGCGACCATCGGGTCGCGAATCAGCTGATCCTCGTCGTAGGACGTCCACTCCGCCTCGCTCATTGCAGCACGAAAGCCGAGCGCGTACAGATCGAGGAGTTCGACCGCGTAGCCAGCAGATCGCAAGCCAGCTTGAGCCCGCGCCGCCAGTGCGTGAGTCAGGCTTTCGGCGCACGGATGGGCAACGATGACCAAGGCGAGCACTGCTACATCTTGGCGCAGCCAGCAGCGCTATGCCAGCTCAGCACCGCTGAGCGGTTCTGGGCCTTCAGTCGACGATTACTGCTGCAGCGGCCAGGTCGGTCCGTCGGTCTGAGCGCAGTGTGACGAGCTGTGTCCCAGCGACGAACAGCAAAAGAAAGGCAAACATGATGTTCGACAGTGACGTGCTGATGCTGTCGGCGATCATGCCTCCCATAATGGCGGTGACGGCGCCACTCAGCCCGGCGACGGTTGCTACCTTCAGATCCACGTAGGCCGTCTTGCGGTTCCGAATGGTGCCCATGATCGAGGTGGGGACAATCACGGCAACCGAGGTGCCTTTTGCAATGACTGGGACCATGTCGAGGCCAACGACCATTGCCGGGACCATGACCACGCCGCCACCGATGCCCAGCAGACCAGACAACGTTCCGGTTGCGAGTCCGATAAAGACGAGTAGGAGCCCTGAGTAGATCGTGACGCTGTCTCGGCCGGCTGAGTCGGCTGTCGTGAATAATCGGACTGCAGTTGCGAGCACCGTGACGATGAAAATGATCGTAATGGTGCGCTTCGGAAGGATAGTAAGCAGTTTGGTGCCGATGATCGCGCCGACGACTGTGCCGGATGCCAGGAACCCGGCCACAGCCCAGTCGACGTTGCCGTTGTAGAGGTACGTGCTCAGGCTGGCAAGAGCGATGGGCAGTGTTGCGGCAAGCGATGTGCCGTTAGCGAGGCGGCGCTCGAGCTTGACGAGTAACACGAGTCCAGGAACGATAATAAGCCCGCCACCGACTCCGAACAGACCTCCCAGCAGGCCCGCAGCGATTCCAACGAGAGCCACAATCCGGAGGTCCGGCGTTGATCGAGGCGTTGCGTCACCGCTTGGCGGCATTGCTGCGGCTTCACGAGACACAACTTGACGATACGGGATCAGCACGGCAGCGACGCAGTTTCTTGGTAGCAGTCGATCGGGCCGAGTCTGAGATGGACGATTACCGTCGGGGTGAATGAGTAGCACTGAACTTTTTGCCGACGACGACATTCTCGATGATGACCCGGTGGACGCCCAGGGGCGGCCGCTCGAGGTGTTGCATGATCGGGAATATCGCGTCCGAGCATTTCGGTCGGCACCCGATCGGGTCTTGATCCGAGGTGGCGTACGCGACCAGAAGCCCCCTGGCCTTTATCTCGATGTCGACCCAGATCCGTTGACTATTCACCACATGCAGGTCGACATCGAGGTGGCCTATCCTTCAATGAAGATCGTGGCAGCGCAAGTGCACATGGAGACTCACCCGAACATCGAGTGCACGAGAATTGAACCGCATTACGAGAAGTTGGTGGGTCTCTCGATAGCGCGTGGCTTCACGCACCAAGTCCGTGAACTGTTTGGCGGTCCTCGTGCGTGTACTCACACCACGGCGTTGCTCCAGGCGATGGCCCCGGTGGCGATCCAGAGCATGTGGTCGCTACGTGCATCTGATGTGCAGCGTTCTGATAGTGCGGCGGAACGTATGCCGACAAAGCGTTCTGATATGTGGAAGATGAACCTAAACTCCTGCCACGTTTGGGCAGAAGATTCTGACGTGGTTGCTCGATACGCAGCCGGTGGCACCTTTGAGGTCCCGGTCTTCGCACAGGAGCGGATGCTGGAGCTTGGGATCTCGGAGGAGGATTGGACCAGACGGATGGGGTCGTGACTGCTTGAGGCGAGCTAGGTCTGGCGACAATACGTCGGGTGTGATCTGCGGCCAGTGACCTCAAGCTCATCGCGTCTGTGGCTGCAAACTTCGGTGCGACTTGAGGGTGTCGATCGGTGTCGCGCGTGGCACACTGAGGGTGTTACATGGTGGTCATAGCTCAATAGGTAGAGCACCAGGTTGTGATCCTGGCGGTTGGGGGTTCAAGTCCCCTTGGCCACCCCAAACGCTGGCGCTGAGCGGGTGTCGGGCGAACTTTCGCTTGGTACCCTCTCAGGCCGCTTGCTTCTCTAGCTCAATGGCAGAGCAGTTGACTCTTAATCAATTGGTTCTGGGTTCGAATCCCAGGGGAAGCACTCACTGAGTTCGGATTGCTATTTCTCGTGAGCGCCGCCGCTGCTGGACGTCATTGTCGGCGTTAAGCGCCTGGCCAGCGGAAAATCATGCTTCGGGCTGCGGACTCAAAGAATTTTCGACATATGCGCCCGGTGGCCTTTTGAGGGTCCCGGTCAACGGGACCAGGAATGCTGCTCGCGGTAACGCCCCACGCTGAGCGGCGTAGACCGCTGGCGTCGCTGGCGGAGCCCCGAAGTGCCCAAGAGGACGGCGGCTGCAACAGCAGCCGATATCGCAGCGAGAAGCAGCGTGGTGTTTCGAGATCGGTTTGCTAGCCGAGGAAAAATGCCCATCCAGGTGTTGTCTGAGAATGATGTGAGTGGCCCGAGCGGGATGAGATAGCCGAATACCACCAGCAGAACGGACAGCACCCCCAATCCCACGGCGATTGCAAACGTGAATTCGCCACGCTCAGGCCTGGTCACGAGGCCGGCGATGATAAGAAGAAGTCCGCCCGCGGCGCCCAACACCATCAGCCACCAACTGACGGTGTTGACGGTTGACACCCCTCCGACCTGGGGGACAGGCAGCATGAGGTCGGGAGCCAGCGCAGCCCGCTCATCGCGCACGATCGTGTACTGCTCGGTGGCAGTGATGATGACAGGTTCGGTGCTATCGCCAATGAGTCGAGCGTGGGCGTCTCCGACAAAACCACCCATCAATGCAGCGCCATCGTTGAGCCGGGAGATTTGTTCGACAAACTCACGAAGTTGAGCAGTCGAGGTCCCGATCAGGCCAGCATCAGCTGATGCAATCAACGTTGCCGCTTCTCCGCGAATGTCGGCATCGCCCAAAATAGCGTACGTAGACGCAGCATCAGTCGACGGCGAAAAGGCCACCTGCTGCATCCACCAGGTGCTGATTGAAATGGCGAACAGCACGCATGAGGTAAGCAGGAGCAACCCTGCGAGGGAACGACGCATTTAGAGAGTCTGACAAATTCTGCGTTCATTTCGCGCCCGCGGGTTCTAAATCTTGTAACAGTCGGCTGAATTATCGTTGTGCCGAAGGGCTCGGATGCTGACATTGCGGCGTGTCGTATCGTGGTGCTGTGACCTCACCTCGCTTCGTTCGCATGATGGCGCGCAGCATGGTGCGACGTTGTCCGTGGTGTGGAGGACGCGGAGCATTCTTTACCGGTTGGTTTACCAAGCAACCGCACTGTCGGTCATGTGGCCTGCGCTGGAGGCGCGGCGATGTCGGTTTTGAACTCGGCGCCGCTGCCATCGCAGCGGTGAACACGCTGGGTCCGTTGCTAGTTGCGTTGGGCATTACCTTGACAATCACGTGGCCTAACACTCCGGTGGCACCGCTTCTCGCCGTTTTTCTTCCGTCGGCGCTGCTGTTGCCGATCCTGACCTACCCGTTGTCGTACACGATGTGGCAGGCCATTGATCTGACATGGCGTGAGGTTACGCCGGACGACTTTTGCGCCGATCACATCGCCGCTGGAGTATTCGACCCTGACTGATCCAGTCGAACTGAAAAGCGTTCAGGAGTGGCGCTAAATCTTTTGCTTGTTTCGATTGCTCTGTCGTCTCCTCGTGGCCACCCACGCTTTTCACACTGTTCGAATAAATAGTCCTTGCCCGAACAGTCGTTCGTTAGCTACACTGTTGTAATTCAAACGAGACACTGCCTACCACCACTTCAACAGTGCCTCAATCAACTCTGTGACACCCCGTCTTTACGGTAGTCACCAACAGCTATATCAACCGCTTCGGGTTACTGCCCGGCACACAGAGCACAAACAGTCAGGAACGACGGACATGGCAGCACACAGCAAGCAGAAGGATCAGGACAAGGCGCTGGATATGGCGCTGGCACAGATCGACAAGCAGTTCGGCAGCGGTGCGGTCATGAAAATGGGCGAGCGCACCAACATGGCGATCGAAGTTGTACCGACCGGTGCGCTGGCACTTGATCTAGCGCTTGGTGTTGGTGGTCTGCCTCGTGGGCGCATCACAGAGATCTATGGCCCCGAGTCGTCAGGTAAGTCCACACTCGCCATGCATGTCGTCGCCGAGGCCCAGCGTAACGGTGGTGTGTGTGCGTATATCGATGCCGAACATGCAATGGATCCGATCTACGCCCGGGCGATCGGTGTTGACGTTGACCAGTTGCTGATCTCGCAGCCTGACACGGGTGAACAGGCGCTTGAGATCGCTGACATGCTCACTCGTTCGGGTGCGATCGATGTCATCGTCGTTGACTCGGTGGCGGCGCTGACACCTCGAGCTGAAATTGAGGGCGAGATGGGCGACACTCATGTGGGTCTCCAAGCCCGCCTAATGAGCCAGGCGCTGCGCAAACTCACCGGCAACCTAAGCAAGACCAAAACGATCGCCATCTTCATCAATCAACTGCGCGAGAAGATCGGTGTCATGTTCGGGTCACCGGAAACGACCCCCGGTGGTCGAGCGCTTAAATTCTACTCGTCGGTCCGACTTGACATCCGCCGAATCGAAGCATTGAAAGATGGCACCGAAGTTGTTGGCAACCGAACACGAGTCAAGGTTGTCAAGAATAAGGTCTCACCACCGTTCCGCCAGGCTGAGTTCGACATCATGTATGGCAAGGGCATTAGCCGTGAGGGGTCTTTGGTCGACTTGTCCGTCGACTTGGGCATCGTAAAGAAGTCTGGCGCTTGGTTCACCTACGAAGGTGAGCAGCTTGGCCAAGGCCGCGAAAAAGCCAAGGATTATCTCCGCACGAACCCCGAAGTAATGATGGAGATTAGTGACAAGGTCCTTATCGCTAGTGGTCTAAAGGAAGATCCGAACACGCCGGTGGTTGAAGACGTTGCTGAGGCCGACGCTACAGCGGGATCCAGTGCGTTTTCTGAAGCTGACGATCAGCCGATTTCACTCGACTGAGTTGTCAGTTCTCGCCGATGGGACGGTCAGGGATGCTGCCGAACGGGCCTGTCCAGTGGTGCTGCTGTCCGTCCCATTGTTTGTCGTCGGGCTCAAAACGCGCCGTTGGTGCCAGGCAGCGTGGCGCTTGGCGAATGTGAGTGAGCGAGTCGCTCACGGCTCGCCGGAGCGATGCTCGTTGGCACAAAGGCGGTCGTGGCCGTTGAGTCAGTGACTGCTGGCTCCTCAGATGGTGATCGAGTAAACGCGAGCCGCAATGCCCGCGAAGAGCGCTTTCTGCTCAGTATCGCTGAGAGATGCAGCTCTCGTTTCAATCTCCAGCGATCTTTTTAATCCGCCGTAATGCGCAACATATGAAAGTGACAATCGATCGACCGAAAAGTTGCTTTCGAACACGCAACGCTCAGGTCTGAACCTGCTGAGTGCGTGTAGGTAGAAGTGGGCTTGCCGCTCGACAAATTTGTTAGAGGTCGCCAGAGTCGGTCGACGACCTGATCAAGCCGAGCCTGATTGCAAGCGGGACCGTCGCGTTGGCGGTGGATATCCTCAGTTGCGTGGCTCTGGCGACCAGTAGCTGAGTTGCCCCGTCGGCGCCAGGTAGTCAGAGGTCAGGAATTGATCACATAGGTGCCGTTGACAAACGGCTTGAAAATCATAAGTACAAGGCTGATCGCAAGAATCAGGTGTGTTACCCCGATGCCAGCCGAGAGTTTTTTAGTGGCTACTTCTGATGTGTCGCCGATGGCCGGCTTAATAAGGAACCAGCTCACCGCAACAGCGATGACCCAGAGTGCGATAGTGATCGTGATCCACCACATCTCGGCGAGAGCAAACTTGTTGACGCCTGCCATACCCATGCCGACGACCCACAGCAGAATTAACGCCGGAAACACCAGCTTCATGTGTAGAGCCGCCATCGCGCTGGTCTCGCCAGTGCGCTGCATCCGCGGGTACAGAAACAGCGGACCGAATGCAGCAATGATGCTGAGGATGTGGACGAAATAGAGAATCTTGACGAAGTTTTGGCTCTCATTAAGGAAAATGGCGATCACAGCCCGAATGATATCGTCAGGGCCCGGTGCACTGACCACAGTGACCATTCAGGCGACGCGGCAGCGCGTCGATAGCCTCTCGTTCATGTCTGAACACCCCCAGTCCGTGCCACGTAGCTACGTCGTGCGCACCATGGGATGCCAGATGAACGATCATGACTCAGAGCGCATCTCAGGCTTGCTTGAAGCCGACGGGTTGGTGCGAGCAGAGTCTGAGTCTGTTGCTGATGTGCTTGTGCTCAACACCTGTTGCATCCGAGAGAACGCCGATAACAAGCTCTACGGGAATCTGGGTCATCTCAAGACCTGGAAAGGCAAGAAAGACGGGCGTCAGATCGTCGTGTCGGGTTGCCTTGCGCAGAAGGACCAGGAGCTGGTTGCGCAGAAAGCTGCTCACGTCGACGTGGTGATGGGGACTCACAACGTGCACCGCGCTGCTGAACTGCTTAAAGAGGCGAAGTCTTCAGATGTACCGATCACGGAAATCTTGGCCGAAGCCGTTATCGACGATTATGCGATGTTTCCCTCAGCGCTACCTGCTCGTCGGGAGACCTCATACAACGCTTGGATCACCATCCAAATCGGGTGCGATAACAACTGCGCCTTCTGTATCGTCCCGGCGGTTCGCGGCGCCGAAATTTCTCGACCGTATGCCGACATCATCGCTGAAGCCGAGCAACTGGCATCTGACGGTGTCACCGAAGTGACGCTGCTCGGCCAAAACGTCAACAGCTACGGGCGCGATCTGCAGTTGGCCGCACGCCAAGCCGGCGAGACCGATGCCAGGCTCAGCCCATTGTTTTCTCGGTTGCTCCGAGATGTTGGTGCCGTCGACGGTATTCGTCGAGTGCGGTTCACCAGTCCGCACCCGAAAGACATGAGACCCGACACGTTTGCAGCCATGGCCGAGACACCGCAAGTGTGTGAGCACCTGCATTATCCGCTGCAGTCTGGCAGCGATCGAATTCTGGCGCTAATGCATCGTGGCTACACCGGCGCTCGTTACCTCGAACGGCTCAGCCAGGCACGCGCCGCGATCGATGATTTGGCAGTGTCCACCGACATCATTGTTGGCTTTCCTGGCGAGACCGATGAGGACTTCGAACGTACCCTCGAAGTTGCTGCCGCTGCAGAGTATGACTACGCATACACCTTTATCTTTTCACCCCGTCCGGGGACGGAGGCCGCCAGCATGGAAGCCGACTTTGTTGATCCCCGCGTTGCAAGCGAACGTTTCCAACGTCTCCGCATAGTCGTCGAGCGATCAGCGCTCCTTAAGCATGAAGCGCGGGTCGGTTGCCTGGAAGAGGTACTCGTCGAAGGCCCCAGCAAACGTGATCCGGGCGTCATCAGCGGGCGAACTCGCCAAAACAAATTAGTTCACTTCACGCCACCTCGTCCGCTGCGAACGGGGAGCTACGCCGCCGTCAGGGTTAGCCGAGCGGCGCCGCACTACCTGACCGGCGACTTTGTTGACTTCATTGCTGAGCCGAGTCATAAACTTCGCATACCTATCTCCGCACTCTGAGCTGCTGGTGACCGTTGAATCGGTCCGAGCTGCAGCTCGACGGTAGGTTGGAGTGCTCATGACTGAGCCCGTGCACGATCCCAAACTCGATGAGTTCCGATCGAGTATCGACAACATTGATGCGGCGCTCGTCCACCTGCTCGCTGAGCGATTTAAGGTGACGAAAGCGGTTGGTCGGTACAAGGTGACCGCTGCACTGCCGCCTGCAGACCCGGTGCGCGAAGCGATTCAGATTGCTCGACTGCGGTCGATGGCGGAAAACGCAGGACTTGACCCAACATTCACTGAAAAGTTCCTCCGGTTCATCGTCGCCGAAGTGATTCACCATCACCAGCGCATTGCCGAAGGTGAGCAACTCTGAACCGCTCTCAACAGCCGCCCCGCGTGGCACTTGTTGGATCGACGGCGTCGGGAAAGTCGTCAGTAGCGATGGCTGTGGCCGCAGAGCTGGCGGGAATCGAATTGGTCTCGATCGACTCGATGCAGGTGTACCGCGGTATGGATATCGGCACGGCTAAGCCGTCGGCTGCAGAGCGTGAAGCGGTGCAACATCACTGCATCGACCTGGTTGACGCGACCGACGACTTTACGGTCGCGCAATTCAAGAAAGCGCATCGCCTTGCAATCGACGAGATCGCGTCGCGAGATGGGCGAGCGTTACTCGTTGGAGGGACCGGCCTCTATCACCGTGTCGTCGTCGATGACTTTGACCTGCCGGGGGAGTGGCCGAACGTGCGGGCATCACTCGAATCGCGAGAAATTGCTGATCTCTACGCACAGCTGGTCGTCATCGACGAGGTAGCTGCAGCCAAGATCGAACCCGAGAATCGGCGGCGCGTCGTGCGTGCGTTGGAAGTCACGCTGGGCAGTGGCCGACCGTTCAGCTCGTTCGGCCCAGGCGTCGATCATTATCCCGACTCCGGAGTGGCCCAGATTGGATTGCGGTGGCCGCGAGCGGCCATTGCGGATCGGATCGAGGCACGCGTTGGGCAAATGATGGCAGACGGATTGATCGACGAAGTGCGCTCGCTCCGCACAACTGGTTTCTCAAAAACGGCAGCTCAGGCGCTGGGTTACAAGGAAACCCTGATGTATCTCGACGGTGATATCAGCAAAGATGTCGCTGTGGAGATGATCGTTACCAGGACACGACAGTTTGCCGTTCGCCAGGAGCGATGGTTCCGTCGCGATCCACGCGTACGCTGGATAGATGTCGAAGATGACCCGGTTGCCGAAGTAGCGCCGGTTCTGATTGCGCACTACCGGCAGCTGCAATGACCTCACTCACGCTCACCAAGCACCATGGCCTGGGCAACGACTTTGTCGTTGCGTTCCATCCTGGCGCCGCAGATCTTTCTGCCTTGGCCCGCCGTTTATGCGATCGGCGCACGGGGATCGGTGCCGACGGACTCCTCATCGCCGAATCGAAGGAGGGGTACGCCGCCAAGATGGTGCTGTACAACGCCGACGGATCCCGCGCCGAAATGAGTGGGAACGGCATCCGATGTCTCGCGCAGGCACTTGCAATGCGCCACGGAAATCTCGATTCACAGCGAATCTCGACCGACGTCGGCGACCGCAAGGTCACGTTGTCGTCGACTGATGATCTGCACACGATCTCGGCTTGCGTGGAAATGGGCGATGTTGTGCCGCTTGCCGAGCCTGACGGATGGACGGATCTGGGCTGCCATCCTGACCGCCCCGTAGCTCACCTCAGTCTGGGTAATCCACACAGTGTTGTTGGCGTCGACGAGATCGCTGCCGTCGACCTGGTCGAACTCGGCAGAAAGGTGCCGCAGGTCAACCTTGAAATTGTCGAGCCGGGCCCGGAGTTGAATGGTGTGACAATGCGTGTCCACGAACGTGGCGCCGGCATCACTAGGGCCTGTGGGACTGGGGCGTGTGCTGCTGCCTATGCATCGAAGCAATGGGGGCTCGTGACAGCTGACGTCGCCGAAGTTCTCGTCCACATGGACGGTGGGAGCGTCAGTGTGTCCTTTGATCCCGATTACCCAAGCCGAGCGACCCTGACCGGGCCAGCGACGCATGTCGCCACCATCGAGGTTCCGCTCAAGTGACAACGCCCTACAGCGAAGCGCTCGCCGCGACATTGATCGATCGGACGATCCGGGAAAAGATCGTACTCGTCGGCGTCACGCTGCCTGGCGATGACGAAGAGTCGACCGCGGCCAGCCTCGACGAACTCGCCCTGCTCGTTGATACCGCCGGTGCCGACGAAGTCGCTCGGATGGTCCAAAAGCGTGACGCCCCCGACCACACGTGGTTCATCGGAAAGGGTAAGGCGGAAGAGCTGAAGCAACTCTGTCTGGCGGTTGATGCCGACACGGTTGTGTTTGATAACAACCTGGCCCCTGCGCAACAGTACAACCTCGAAAAAATGCTCGGTCGCACCGCCATTGACCGGACAGCGGTGATCCTCGACATCTTCGGGCAGAATGCGCACACGCTGGAAGGTAAGGCCCAGGTTGAGCTGGCGCTGTTGCGATACCGACTACCGCGATTGCGACGTGGCATTACTGACAAACAGGCACAACAGCGCGGTGGGGTCGGTGCTCGATTCGGCGGCGGTGAGACCAAGACTGAGGTTGAGCGGCGACGGATCAAGCGCCGGATTCACAAGCTTGAGAAAGATCTCTCCGGGCTGGCCGAGACTCGTTCGCTTCAACGCAAGGGGCGCAACAACAGTGGCCTTGCGAACGTGGCAATCGTCGGATACACCAACGCCGGTAAGTCCACCCTGCTCAATGAACTCACGCAGTCGGGGGTGCTCGTCGAAGACCGGCTCTTCGCCACCCTCGACCCGACGACTCGCCGGCTCTCTTTGCCTGGTGGAGAGCCCGTGTTGCTGAGCGACACGGTCGGCTTCATAAACAGGCTGCCGCACGGATTGGTCGAGTCGTTCAAGGGCACGCTAGAAGTTGCGGCCATGGCCGATTATCTCGTCCACGTTGTGGACGCAAGCGCGCCGGACCCTGAAGCCCAGATTGACGCAGTTCGTGAGGTGCTCGGAGATATTGAAGCAGCCGAGGTTCCAGAATTGCTCGTCTTCAACAAGTCCGACCTGGCACAAGACACAGCCCAGGAATTGGCGGCGGCAAATCCCGGCTCGGTTGCTATCAGCGCTGTCAGTGGTGAAGGTGTTGAGACTTTTCTGCGCACACTCAGCGACAGGCTGCGGGCACTTGCCGTGGTCTACGAACTCATCGTTCCCTATGACCGCGGCGACATCTTGGCGTCAGTGCACCGCGAGGGTGAAGTGGTGTCGATTGGTGATGGCGCTGGCGGCACCCGCGAGGCGTGGTTGATTCGGGCCAGGCTCTCCGACGCCTCGGCTGGCCGTCTGTCGAAATTTGTCTCCGGCCTCCAGTCGCCGGCCGCTTTGTCTGAACGGGAAGCATGAGTATCATCGAGGCACTCGTCGGGCCGTTTGATCCGCCGCCGTATCCGTACGACCGGCTCGATCGACTAAAGCCGGTGTGCGAGGCGTTTGACGGCGGGCTCGTTGATCTCTCGATCGGCACCCCATTCGACGCGCCGCCTGCGGAGGTCGTCAAAGCCCTAGGCGCAAGTGATGCCGAGCGGTCATATCCGCCGAGCGCAGGAACGGTCGAGTACCGAACGGCGTGTCACAACTGGATGGTCCGACGCCTCGGTGTCGAGGTTCCCATCGACCAAATTGCTGCAGCGGTCGGGACGAAAGAATTTGTTGCCTCGTTGCCACGTTTCATGCGGCTGATGAACCCGGATCGCGACACGGTGCTCTATCCGGCTGTGGCGTATCCGTCGTATGCGATGGGGGCCACACTGGGTGGCTGCAGGTCCGTTGGTGTGCCGTTTGGCCCCGACGGGTCTCTTGATCTTGCAGCAGTCGACGCTGCTGACATCGAGCGGGCATTGCTCTTATGGGTAAACAGCCCGGGCAATCCGACTGGTCAGCTCGACGATCTCGAAGCAGCCGCGGCATGGGGCCGAAAGCATGCCGTCCCGGTGTTCTCCGACGAGTGCTATGTCGAGTTCACCTGGGAGGGATTGCCGCAGACGATTCTTGAGCACGGTCTCGATGGTGTGGTCGCAGTGCACTCGCTGTCAAAGCGATCCAACCTCGCAGGCGCTCGTGCTGGCTTTTATGCCGGTGATGCAACGATTGTTGACTTCCTGCGTAGCGTGCGCCAGCACAGCGGCATGATGCTCCCTGGTCCCGTGCAGGTTGCTGCTGCGGTGGCCTTTGACGATGATGATCACGTCGAGGAACAACGCAAGCGCTATCGGGGTCGCCTCGAACTGATGGCTGACGTGCTATCGGAGTGGGCAGGCATCGATGTTCCTCGTCCGGCTGGCGCGTTCTACTTGTGGATTCCTGTCGCTGATGGATGGGATTTTGCCGCACGGCTGGCAGTTGACGGCGGCGCTTTGGTGAGCCCCGGTGAGTTCTACGGTGCCGGCGGGGCCAACTTCGTTCGGGTGGCCGTGGTACAACCTGATGATCGGATCGATCTCGTCGCTCGTCGACTCGGATCGACTGCTTGACAGATACACCGACCCTGCGCATCGGAGCAACATGACCACCTCGAGCAAACAGAGCGTTATGTTTGGCACTGGCCTTGCGGTGTTGATCGTCGGGCTGCTGGCGGCAGTCGGGCTCTGGTACGCCGCCGATCAGCGGCAGTCCAACGCTGTGAGCAACCTGGCTCGAGCGCCGAGTGGGTGCGAAACGACGCTCGATTTTGCAGCTGTCGGAGATTTCACCATGTACGCCGAGACCGCTGGTCGTTTCGATGAGCCGATTGCTGGCGACTGTGCCGCTGACGGCGCGTACGACGTGCCCGTGGACTCCTTGCCTGCAATTTCGCTCAAGATGACCTCTCCGACAGGCAATGAAATCGTGCTGAACGATACATCGGGCAGTACGTACGACGTCGACGGCTTTCTGGGTGAATCGATACGAGCGTTCAGCGTTGAAACGCCCGGTGATCACATTCTTCGGGTCGACGTCTCTGGCGATTCAGACGTCCGACTCGTCATGGCCGTCGGGAAAGAACCGTCAGATGGCGTTGGAATGATGCGACTAGGCGCAGTGCTCGCAGCAGTTGCCGGCCTGGTCCTTGGTGGCACAATGACGATTGCTTCGCGACGTCCGCCGAAACCTGCCGCTGCCGTTCCATCTCAACCGTGGGCAACCGTTATGCCAGCGATGCCCATAGCGCCGATGGACCCTGAGTCTTGGGAACCTGCGGTCGGTCCACCCAGCCATGCGCCCGGAGTACCACCCGCTGTGCCCAGCACGCCAGAGCCATTCGGCTGGACTCTGCAACCAGTTTTGCCGCCTATACCGACGACTGAGCCGTCGGACGATGCCCGCCCGTCACCGTGGGCGCCACCGAACGGCACTGCTCAGTAACGCCGCATCACGGTGACGACCTTGCCGTACAACTCGACCTGATCAGCGCTAAACACCATAGGCTCCATGGTGGGATTGTGGGGAGATAGCGAGACTTCGGCACCAGATCGCGAATAGCTCTTGACGGTGGCCTCGCCACCCGGAATGCCAGCAACGACAATGTCGCCGTTGTGCGGATGGTCGATCTGAGTGGCCACCACGTAGTCGCCGTCGAGGATGCCTGCGTCGATCATTGACTCGCCACGAACCCGAAGCATGAAGAGCTCGCCTTCTCCAGCAAAGTCCACCGGAACGGGGAGCAATTCTTCGACATTTTGCTCGGCAAGTACATCAGTACCTGCTGCGACGTCGCCTACCAAGGGTACGTGGCGTACTGGTCGCTTCTCCATCATGGCGCCGCTGTTGGAGTCGTATCGGACCTCAATGGCACGGGGCTTGCTGGGGTCGCGCCGCAGGTAGCCGTGACGCTGCAGCGTGTTGAGGTGACTGTGCACCGTTGACGGCGAGGTGAGGCCCACTGACTCGCCGATTTCGCGCACCGACGGCGGGAACCCCCGATCGCTGATCTGCTGCTGAATGAAGTCGAGGATGTCGCGCTGGCGTGCGCTGATCTTAGGGGCCATACCGAACACTGTATGGTGCGGCGGGCAGTGAGTCAAACATTTGTACCGAGAACAACTGTTCGAAAAAGTCTCAGGTTTGGGTTGACATCGAACACCTGTCCTGATTGACTAAGCAGTGGAAATCGAACATGCGTTCACTTACGTAGCGATATTCGAACACATTGCGCGTCATTCGTTGGGAAAAAATATGAATCCTGGTCCACTAATCACACCGAATCTCCAATCAAGGTCCCATTGTGCCGCTGTCGGGTTGCGCCCCAGGGTCCGAAATCAAGGCCTGCCGTATGTCATCTCCGCCACTTCGATGAATGCTCACGCCGAGATTCGCGCAATGGTGCGCCCAGCCCTACCGAACTATGCGCTGCGTCGACTGGTTGTTGGTGGTCTTGCAGCGCTGACGCTTATTGGCAGCATGCTCGGCCTTATTGGGTTGTCGGCTGGGCTCGCTGGCTCGCCGGCGTCGGCAGCCTCGGCAGGCTCGGCCGAAGTTGCCGCATCGTCGGTCCATGTTGCTCAGCCCGGTGACACGCTGTGGTCGATCGCTAACACTTACCGCGGTGACGTTGCTCGCGACCGTTTCATCGAAGTGCTCATTCGGAAAAATGGCGGCGTAGAGATTCAGGCTGGTCAGGCTGTTTGGCTTCCCTAATCCTGGGTCAAGTCCTTCCGCCTCCGGATGAGTTGGGCTTAGAACGAGGCTGTTCGGCAAAGCGCCGCTTGCCCCTCACCAGAGGTGCAGCGGAACTACAATGGTCTTCGTGAAGTGCCTTGTCTGCCGTGACGACGAAACAAAGGTTGTTGACTCGCGCATGGCCGAAGAGAACACTGCCATTCGCCGCCGACGGCAATGTTTGAGTTGTTCGCATCGATTCACGACCTTCGAGCGGGTCGACCACGCCCCGCTTACTGTCCTCAAATCGGATGGTCGTGTTCAACCGTTCGATCAGCAGAAGCTTGTCAGCGGCCTTTCCGCAGCTACGAAGGGTCGTGACGTTTCTTCAGACGTGTTGGAGCAGATCGCCGGAACAGTTGAAGATGCGCTCCGCTTGCAAGGCTCTGAAGTGACGAGCGCAAACATTGGGATTGTTGTGTTGGAAGAACTCCGTACTGTTGACGAGGTGGCTTACTTGCGTTTCGCAAGTGTTTACAAGGACTTCGACGCCGCAGCAGATTTTCACAGGGAACTCGAACTCATGCGAAAGGCTGCCCCGGCGTCTTTGTGAGGCGCCACATCAGTGGGCTCGCTTCCAGCGACTGAACACGAATGACTGGTCGTCGATCACCATTTGCGCCAGTTCGAAACGCAGTGCCAAGTCGCTCGCACCGGCAGCGAGGCGAGGGCCTGTGCCACCGACGCACAGCGGTGACGTTGTCAGATTGATTTCATCGAACAGGTCGGCATCTAGCGCAGCGCCGTTGAGGAGCGCACCGCCCTCCACCTGTACGAAGCGCGGCATCGGATGGACTTCGTGGAGGCGACTGATGGCCGCCTGTAAGTCGACGTGGGTCGTTCCGGCTCGAATGTTGTCAACATTGTCGGGAACTGCTGCTTCGTCGGTGGTGATCACGAAGCCGGCTCCTGACGTGAACAGCGGCGTCGAGGTATCGACGCCGCCACTCGCGGTTACCACGCCAACGCGTTGATCCAAGATGTCGGGCGGGCCATACCCCTCACCTCGAACAGTGCCGGCGCCGACAATGATGATGTCGGCGAGACGACGAAGACCCAGTAGGACAGCCAAGTCGTTCGCGCTCGACAATTCAGTGCTACGGCCGTCAACCACGGTTGAACCGTCGATTGAGTTGACCATGCACAATCCCACCCAAGGTCGATCTGATTGCGCTCCAAGTGGGGCGTCGTAGGCCTGCTCGATGGTGATTTCGGCAGAGTCGGGAAAGACGCGTCGGGTCATGGCGTGATCCTCGCAGACTCGTCCTTTGATCGACGTGTCTGCGAGCATCTGAGATGGCCGTCATCGAGAACGATCCCTCAATTGAAGCTGCAACCCGCACCGTGGGCGAGGTCGGCATACGGACTGCATACCGAACGTGCCCGTTGTGTGAGGCAACGTGCGGATTGGAGATCACGCTGAAGTCCGACGGGGTGGGTGGCGAGACGGTTCAGCGCATTCGAGGCGACCAAGATGATGTATTTTCTAAGGGCTTCATCTGCCCTAAGGGTTCGACGCTTAAGCATCTGCACGAGGATCCTGATCGTCTGCGTGTCCCGATGGCCAAACGCGACGGGGTCCACGTTGAGGTGACCTGGGAAGAAGCGTGGTCCGAGATCGAAGCTGGACTTGGAGGCGTCATTGAGCGTCACGGCCGGTCGTCCCTGGGGGTGTATGGCGGCAACGCGGGAGCGCATTCGTTGTCGTCGATGATGTATCTGCGGACTCTGTTGACGGGCCTGGGCACTCGCAACCGGTATAGCGCTTCAACGGTAGATCAGATGCCACGCCACGTCGCAGCAGGCCGCATTTTTGGGTCGCCGGTGGCGGTACCGGTACCCGACCTGGATCGCACTGAGCATCTCTTGGTTCTTGGTGCCAACCCGTACGTATCGAACGGCAGCATGTGTACCGCTCCTGATTTCCCAGGGAGAATCGAGCGCATCCGCGAGCGTGGTGGAAAGGTTGTTGTCGTCGATCCCAGGCGCTCGCGCACGGCGGAGGAAGCTGATGAGTGGATTGCGATCCGGCCGGGCTCTGATGCGCTGTTGCTTGCAGCAATGTGTAATGTCCTCGTGGTCGAGAACCTCGTCAATGTCGGTCCGCATGTTGCGGAGTATCTCAACGGGCTTGACGAATTCGTTGCGGCGATTGCGCCGTTCACTCCCGAATCAGTCGTTGTCGCAACGGACGTTGCTGCAACGGTAATCCGGAAGTTGGCACGCGAACTCGCTGCGGCCACGACTGCATCGGTGTACGGCCGAATCGGCACGACCACGACCGAGTTCGGGTCGACGGCCACCTGGCTGATCGATGCCTTGAACATCCTCACCGGGAACCTCGATCGTTCAGGCGGGGCAATGTTCGCCATGCCGGTGGCTGGCGGAGCTACGACCCGCGGCAAACCCGGCTCGGGGCGTGGATTTGAGATTGGGCGCGGTCAGACACGCGTTAGCGGTCACCCGGAAGTCATGGGGGAGTACCCGGTTGGAGCGCTTGCCGAGGAAATCACAACGCCTGGTGAGGGTCAGTTGCGCGCCATGATCACCGTCGGTGGGAATCCAATCCGCTCGAACCCGAACAGCGAATTGCTTGCTGAGGCTTTCAACGACCTCGAGTTCATGGTGTCAGTCGACTTGTATCTCAACGAGACCACGCGCCATGCCGACGTCATCCTTCCATCGCCGTCGCAACTCCAGCGCAGTCACTACGACCTGCTGCTACTGCAGTTCGGCGTCCGCAACGTCGCCAACTATTCCGAGCCGGTGCTGCCTCTCGATGGGCAGCCGGACGAATGGGAAGTCATCTCAAAGCTGACACTCGTTGCTCAGGGAATGGGCGTCGACGCTGATCCCGCCCTCGCTGACCACCGGGCGATCGATGCGATGGTGCGCAGTGCGGTGCGAAGTGAGCACAGTAGGTTGCGAGGTCGGGATGCCGAGGAGATTCTGGCCGAACTCAATTCATCGGGGCGCGTGGGCCCAGAGCGGATGCTCGACTTCATGCTCCGCAGTGGCCCGTTCGGTGACGGGTTCGGTGCCGAGCCGGAGGGGACGTCGCTCGACGACCTGCTGAGACGTCCGCACGGCCGGGACTTTGGGGCGCTCGAGCCCCGCTTGCCCGATATTCTTCGAACGCCGAGCGGCAAGGTCGAGCTTGCGCCGGCAGCGTTCATCAATGACCTCGACCGTCTCGCTGCAGCAGTGCCTGGGCTCGAGAATCAAGGTCTCGTGCTCATCGGTAGGCGGCACCTGCGGAGCAATAATTCGTGGATGCACAACGTTAATGTGCTGGTGAAGGGCAAGCCGCGTTGCACGCTGCACGTGCACCCCGACGATGCAGCTTTGCTTGGCCTGACCGACGGTGACGCCGCGTCGATCACCTCACGGGTCGGCTCTGTTACAGCGCCGGTGGAGGTCACTGACAGCATCACGCCCGGTGTGGTCAGTTTGCCGCACGGCTGGGGACACGATGCGCCCGGAGCGCAGATGCGCGTCGCGGCTGAACATGCTGGAGTGAACTCGAACATCCTCACCGATCACGAAGCGATGGATCCGCTGTCGGGAACGTCGGTGCTGAATGGGATTCCGGTGGAGGTGGCTGTCGCCAGTTGATCAGGCCTCTCAGGTCTTGTGCGGTGAATGTGTCACTACAGTCTGTGGACAAGCCGTGCTTGTGCACATTGCGTCCACACGCTTGTAACCAGCTATCCACTGCAATGGCAACGTAATTCACAGGGTTGTCCCTCTTCCATCCCACAGGCAGGAGAACCTAGAGTGACGCTCTGTGCCGCCAGTGGCGCAACACATGGAGAGTCGGCGGAAGTGAGGCGACGTAAGTCGTAGCGCACCGCTTGGGGGATCACTCCCTGTACCTGTGTTGTTGTCCCGCTGGCGGCACGATCGCGTTCCCGTATCGAAACCGCATCATGAAAACTCTGACGATCAACGGAACGTGACACCCGGTCAGCGTTCTACGATGAGAGAGTGGTCGGACCGATGAGCGACTCCGAATTGACCGAAATCGCGATGGCCGCTTCGCCGACTGATCCGTTTGCTGCCGATGCCGTTGCACTCGAGCAGGAATCGACGGGCATCGAGTTGCTTCCTGAGTGGTACATGCCGGTACCTCAAAAGTCGGCTGCCGACCGAACGCCTCGACGGATGGCCGCCGTCGGCTTAATTGTCACGTCGATGCTGTTGCTCAACGGTGCCGGACTGTGCATCACGTACGGCCTTCCCGAGATCGCATGGTGACGTTGGTGGTCAAGCCGGCACCGTCACCAACTGCAGGAGTCAACAACGTCGAACTACATGAATCGAGCGAAGTGAGCAAGTAGGGGGGGTGCGACCCCCTCCCTGGTGGTACCACCGGGTAGGTCTACGGGGTTACGAAAGATACGAAAGAACTCCCCGAGGACTGCACAAACATCTACCACGGCATCTACCACGGAGCTTTTCTGTGAGCCTGTGTGACAGCGTCGGGTAAACTGGTATTACCAAAACGCAGGGGCCGCCGTCCGAAAGGGCAGCGGCTTCTGTGCTGTCTGGGCGACGTGTCCGCAAACACGTTAACCTAGGTTGAGTGACTGACTTTAGCGACACGCCAACACCGCCGCCTCCAAGTTCCCCGGCAGTCGAGACTGCTGACGCTCCTGAGCCAGGGAAAGTTTGGTGGAAAAAACCGTGGGCAATCGTAGCCGCGGTGGTTGTTGTCCTTGTCATCATCGCAGGCATCGCCGGCGGAGGAAGCGACACCGAACAAGCCGCAAACACCACCGAAGCACCAGCCGCGAGCGAAGCGCCCGTCGCAACCGAAGCGCCTGCCGTGACCGAAGCGCCGGTCGTGACCGAAGCGCCTGCCGCAACCGAAGTGCCGGTCGTGACAGAAGCGCCGGTCGTGACAGAAGCGCCAGCACCCGAAACAACCCAAGCTCCAACAACCACAGAAGCGCCCGCACCAACAACGACAACGGCAGTTATCCCACCTGACCCTGTGGTCCTCGCCGGGTCAGGCACCCAGGTCGTCACCCTTGACGACGACTCGAGGGAAAGTTTCGTAGCCGGATGGGTTGACATCACGCACAACGGGTCGTCAAACTTCATCGTGACGCTGCTTGACGCTTCAGGTGAACGCGTCGACGGGCTGGTGAACGAGATCGGCCCCTACGAAGGCTCGAAACCCTGGAACTTGAGCGAAGAATACGTTATTAAGTTCGTCGAAGTCGACGCTGACGGAGACTGGACCATCGAGTTCTTTCCCGTGGAATTTGCAATCGCGTCCGACAAATACATCGGCGGTTCCGGGTTCACGTCCGGACTGGAACTGACCGGCGAGGGAGACGACGTCCTGTTTGGCATAGCGCCTGGCGCGGTCGTAATGGACTTTGTCTGCACCGACTGTGACTCCAACATCTTTGTGAACGCCTGGGCGCCACGTCGCGACAACCTTGTGAACGAAATTGGTGACGGCACAGGGTTCCAAACGTCTGTGGTCATCCCCGAAGGAACGTTCATGCTCGAAGTTGCAGTGCACGACAAAAACGCCCGAGGCACCTGGACAATCAGCCTGCAGTAAGCAGAACTTCCAGCAAACGCTCTGCAGGAAAACTTAGGCGGAGAACTTTTGGCTGAAAACGAAACAAACGGCCCGAAGGCCGTCTGCAGAACCAGCGCGTGGGGAGATCCTCCGTGCTAATCAATAATTACTGTGTGCTTAGAACCAGTCACGCACACGTCATCCCTGACGGGCTGACATCGGCCCCTGCGGGGCCTCCCGATGGCTACGCCATCGACCAAAACGCAGGGGCCGCCGTCCTCAGAGCAACGACTTCTGTGCTCAGGTTCGTCGAGGTCAGTGCCGACTCTGCCTGTCACCACTCGTCGTCGTTAACCCATTCAAGGAGCTGCTGTAACGCCCACGACAACGTGGCCGACGTTGGCGTTGTCGGCCTTCCCGACGCGCTATTCGGCTGATACCTGTGTTGTCTTGTTGAGTTCTGCGCGCAACTTGTATTTCAAGATCTTGCCACCAACTGTTTCTGGGAAGCGATCGACGGCAATTATTCGCTTCGGCGTTTCGAAGCCGGCCAACCGTTCCCGGGCGAATGCGATCACTTCGGCTTCGTCCAAGTCGTGGTCTGGCACCAGGATGACGCAAGCAGTCACCATTTCGCCCCAGGTGTCATCAGCAACACCGATGACAGCGGCACGCTGGATCGATCGATGCTGATGCAACACGGCCTCAACACGGATTGATGAAACGTTTTCGCCACCGGATTTCACCATGTCCTTATAACGATCGACCATGATTCGCTGGCCTTGCTCGTCGTAGGTGAAGGTGTCGCCCGAGTGCATCCAGCCGCCGCGTAGTGCTTCTTCTGTTGCTTCTTGGTCGCCGTAGTAGCCCGAGAATATCGCAGGCGATCGATAGAGCGCTTCTCCATGAACGCCGGGCTGGTCGCGTAGGTCGTTGCCTTCCTCATCCATCACCGCGGATCCGAGAAGCGGCACAGGGACGCCCACATAGTTCATGGCGGGAGCGGTTGCTTCGAACAACTCTCGATGCTGATTCACGAAGAAACGATGTGGCGCCAGACATTCTGTCTGACCAATAAGTTCCCAGCACACGAGGTTCGGGCGGGTTAGTGCTTCGAACGCCTTCAACGTTTCCGGCTTGAGGGGGGCCCAGGCGTAGAACATCGACGAAACCGTCGAAAGATCGTAAGCGCCGGGGTTCTCTTGGCACTCGCTGATGAGACCCTCGACAAACTGTGGTGATCCGCCAAAGAGACAGGTCACGCCCTCATCGGAACAAGCCTGCGCCATTTCCTGGCCATCGGGTTTGCTCCCCATAATGACGGTCCCACCCGCCATCAGCGGGCCAAACACCATCAGATGATCGCCGATGTGGAAGGTCATTGGAGTGAAGGTTGCGTGACGCAGATCCTGCTCGTGTTCGAGTCCACGCGTCATCGACAAAATCTGACTCATTGCGCACATATACGTGTAGGTGTGCGAGATCATTGCCGCCTTCGGCCTGCCGGTGGTGCCCGATGTGAACAACACCTCCCAAATATCATCGCCATGGATCGTGACGTCGGGTTCGTCCGCGCTCTGACCAGCGATGAAGTCGTCGAATGAAGGGGTTTTACCGTTGTCAGAGCCGCCGATCATCATGATCGGCGCAAGCCCGCTTGCGATCAGAGCATCGCCATGTTTCTCCCACTGCCTGGCGTCGGCGATCACGAATTTGGCGCCGACGCGTTCGAGACAGTCAATGAGCACGTCAGGCGCCATCATGATGTTGACCGGGGCAGCAACCATGCCGGCCTTGGCGATCGCAATTTTGGTCAGCCACGCCTCAACCGAATTCTCAACCAACATCGCAACACGCGCGGCCGGTGCGATGTCCATGGCCAAAAGCCCATTGGCCACACGGTTGATCAAACTATTGGCCTGGGCGTAGGTGACGCGAGCGTGCAGCGGGTTCACAGTCGCCTCCGGAGTGGCAATCAAACACTCCTTGTCCGGCAGGCTCCACGTGATGCGTTCGATCACATCACCCACCGAAACACGGTTCCAACGCTGATCGTTTCTGCGTTCGCGAAAGTTCTCTATGTCAATTTCCACGACTGGGGCTCCTACCGGTACGAATACTGAACTACCTGGTGACCATAGAACGCCTGCGTATGACTATTACCAGCCAAGGCCGCCGACCTCTCCGTTGAGAAAGGGTTGCGTCGGGAACAAGGCCGGCTCCCCGACTCGTGGCCTGACGTGGCCGTCCTGCAAAGATCTCATCTGATGGGATCCCTCCGTGCGAACTCGGTGAGTCGGAACGTCAGCCGATGAACGATCAGCCCTTACTGTTGACCAAGCGCGACGACGGCGTCGCTATTATTTCGACCAATGACGATCCGCTCAATCGGATGACACTTGCCTATGTCGACCAGCTCGAAGCGGTCGTCGAGGACATCGCCGCTGACGACGCAGTCCGGGCTTTCGTGATCACCGCCGAGGGCACGAAAAACTTTTCGGTCGGTATGAACCTCAAGGAACTTGGCGCTGGGATGGCGGACGTCGGCGTCGATGCCTTCTTCGATCAACGGATTAATCTCATCTCGCGGATCGAGACGATGGGCAAGCCGTCGGTGGCGACGTTGTTTGGTTATTGCCTTGGCGGCGGTCTCGAACTGCCACTCGGATGCACGTTCCGGCTTGCGGCGGCCACCGGAGCCCAGATCGGGCTGCCCGAGATGGATCTCGGACTCACGCCGGCGTGGGGAGGGTCAGCCCGCCTTGCCAAGACAATCGGCAGGACGCCTGCGTTGGACATGATCCTTCGAGCAAAGAAGGTCTCCGGTCCTGAGGCGCTCGACATCGGCCTCGTCAGCGAAGTCTGGCCAGTCGAGGAGTTGAAGGAACGTGCGATCGCTCTTGCTGTCGAACTGGCCGCACAACCGCGACTTGCAGTCAAAGCGATGCTTGACGCACTCCACGACAGCGAGGACAAGACGCTCGCGGAGTTGCTGGCAGCTGAACGGGCTGGTGTCCACTCCACAATGGGCACACCCGATGCGGCGGAGGGAATGCTTGCGTTTTTGGAAAAGCGTCCGCCGGTCTTCGACCAGTAGGGCACCTCGTAGTCGGTTGACCGCCAAAGTCACCGCGTTCAACTTGGAGGCGGGTGTTGGAGTCGCACTGGGGGAACATCAAAGCTGACAGCTCCGCAATCGACATTGACTCCACTCACGAAGAAACAGCGGTCTTTAGTCAGCGAGGCAGACAGTTCATTTAAAGCTCTCAGGTTGTGTGTTGCGATTGCCGATAAAACATCGTGGGATTCATTCGTGTCGGCGCGCTCGTCGGCAGTCTGATGCTGCTGGTGGCAACATTGGTCGCGCTCGTCGACCATCGATCCGACCGCTACAGCGAACAAGACATGCGTGCGCAGACCGCCGCCGCGATGGCCAGCAACTCGGTCCAAGACACCGTCCTGCGGGCCCGTGCCGTCCTGGCCGTGTCGACTGCCAATACCTCTCCAGAAGAACTGCTCGCCACCTTCGGTGCCACTGTCGAGGCCTGCGTCGGGCCTGAGAAGTTTTCGTTGAGGGTTCGGGGGAGTCGGTTGCGCACCGGGGTTTGAGCGCAATGGTCCTCATACCGATCAACGTACGAAGCTCTTCAACCAAGCTTTTGGGGCGCGATTGGCCCAGATTTGGTCGATTAAGAGGTTGTCCCGAGTGACTCATCACGACCGGACCATGCCCGTTCGCTCAGATCCTGCAGTCAAATTCCGGTGTTTCTCAGAGCCTTTTTAGGGTCGCACTGAAAGTGCTCAGGGGGTGGCACTAAATCTCTTGCTTCTTACTCTTGCCTTCCTGTTCAGCAGTGGCATCGGCTTCGTGTTGAGAGAGAACCATCGAAATTGAACGTGTCTGGTTTCGTTCGGTCTCGTCGAGTGGTCTGTTGGTTGACCTACTGCGCAGGCCTGAGCGGCATCATGCCGTTGCGCATTGACGGACCGGAATTCGCTCTGGGCGCTTCTTAATGGCTGGTCGGCTGCGTACGAAGGTCGTGCGGTAAGTCTTCATGGGGCATTGCGGATACCGGCAAACCCAGCCCCTGATAATCGAACGTGTGTGCGATCGACGGGTTGGGTCGCTACAGTCGGCGCCCATGGCGATCGCGTGCGTGTACTGCAACGGCGAACACGTTTCTCCTGCTCAGATACGCCAATGCTGGAACGATAATGGCCAGCTTGAGATCCCGCTTGATGTTGGCGGGCTTCCCGGCGATGGATTCGGTGGGGCAACAGCGGCCGCCGAATCTGACCCTCAGCATCGCTCTACACACAGCCACGAATCGAGAGCTGCCGTGCAGGTACGATCGATGAAAGGGGCAGGCATCGAACTGCAGCACTTCCAGCGGGGCGCTGCTTCTGCCGAAGCCGGGCCCGACGCTCTGGCACGGAATGCCCTTGTGCGGTCCGGCGATGACGTCGCCGGACCGTGGACAGATGCCGAACGGGTGACCATCGATGACGAAACGCTCACCGACCCTGGGGACGCTTTGACAATTCTTCGGTCGTCCCACCACGACCGTCGACGCGTCGTCATCGAACTCGCCACCGATTTTGAACGTCAGCCAAAATTGAAGACCGAGGCGCAGCCGTATGAAGTCGGCGCCGACTTCATCTTCGAACTCGAAGAATTACATCACCTTGTGTGGGCCAATGCCGTCGATCTTCGCGGAGACACCCCGACGTGGATTGCGCTCGACCAGGCCATCGCGCTCGGAGCAACGGCAGTGCCAGCAGCCGAACTTGGAGACATTCGGACGCCCAGCGGAGATGTCGTGTGGCTTGATGCTGGCCCGGTCAGGCACACCGACCCAATCGATGGCGTCGCTGTCTTGCATGCCGTGGCCGTGGAGCACCGGTCATTCGTTACGCCGGCAGCGAACGTCTCTGATGCCGACCTGGCTCCAGATCAACTCGAAGCGGTCACTCACCCGGGAGGTGCCGCACGAATCATCGCCCCAGCCGGGTCGGGCAAGACGCGTGTGCTGACCGAACGAGCGCGCCACCTCCTCCGAGTCTGGAACCTGCCCGCTAGCGCCGTCAGCCTTGTGGCGTTCAACAAGCGCGCTCAAGAAGAGATGCTCGAGCGAACGCCGGACCTGCCTGGACTGCAAGTGCGAACACTCAACGCGCTCGCCCTTGCGATTGTCAACGGTGCAGCACCATTCGCGGCGCAACCAATGCGATGGAACACCATCAACGAAGTCGATGTAAGACGCATCATCGGCGACCTGGTGTCGTTTCCAAGGCGCCGCAACAGCGATCCGGTCGCACCGTGGATCGAGGCTCTGAGCTTGATCCGTCTTGGCCTGGTTGACCCGAGCGATGCGGAGAATCGATACGACGGTGAGGTTGAGGGTCTTGGCGCAACATGGCCTGACTACCGGGCTGCTCTGGAACGGAAACGAGCGGTCGACTTCGACGATCAGATTCATCGGGCGTTGCTTGTGTTGCTCTCGCAGCCCGATGCGCGACGCACTGCCCAGCGAGCATGCCGTCTCCTGCTCGTCGACGAATTTCAGGACCTGACGCCGGCTCACTTGTTGCTTATCCGTCTCCTTGCGTCGCCCGGCGGCGCCGTGTTCGGCGTGGGCGACGATGATCAGACGATTTACGGCTACAACGGCGCCGACCCTTCTTGGCTTATCGATTTTGCAGATCTGTTCCCGGGCGCAGGTACGCATCCCCTCGAAGTCAATTATCGGTGTCCGGCCGGTGTCGTCCAGATCGTTGATCGGCTGCTGAGACACAACGTCCGACGCGTCGCCAAGAACATCCGCGCGAAGTCGACCGATACCGGAGGATGGAACATCAACACCGCGATCGATCCAATTAGTGCGACACAGGAGGCTGTGGAAGATGCGCTGAGCTCCGGTGTTCGTGCTGATCAGGTTGCTGTTCTGACACGCGTTAACGCGCTTCTCGCCCCTGTTCAGGTCGCGCTCGCTGTCAACAGCATCCCGATCTCTGGTGGTGTCGGCTTAGAGTTTGCCGATCGAACTGCAATCCGCTCGGTCCTAGCTTGGCTCCGCCTGGCGACGCGTGACGTCCTGAATCCCGACGACATGCGCGAGGCATTGCGCCGCCCTTCGCGATCGTTCCATCCGCGAATCAACGACTGGGTGTGCGAACAGCGCAGCATCGTTGACCTTCACAGACTCGCCGGGCGGTTAAACGCTGAGCGTGACCAAGAACGGGTTACCGACTTTGCTGCAGATCTCCAGACCTTGCAGCAGATGGTGAAGGAGCGGGCTCCGACCTCAGACCTGGTGCTGACTTTGATTGACCGCATCGGGCTCGCAGGTGCCGTCGGCACGCTTGACGACCACCGTCGCGGAATGAATCGTGCAGCTCAAGGCGACGACCTCACCGCCATTCAACACCTCGCGGCGTTGCACGACGATGTAACGACATTCGAGCTTTGGCTGCGCGAGCACCTCGCAGTAGGTCGGCAGCCTGGTGGGGTCACATTGTCCACAGTCCACCGGGTCAAGGGGCAGGAATGGCCGCATGTGGTCGTCCATCTCGCTGATGTCGACCAGTATCCGCACCGTCTGGCTGAAGATGCCGAAGAAGAACGCCGTTTGTTTCACGTCGCAATCACCCGCGCCAGCAAGGAGGCGACAATCGTCACGGGGCCATCACCAAGCCTCTTCGTTGCTGAACTCACCACTGAGCCATCCACCGATCCGCCTGGCCCCACGCTCGTGTCCGTGCGCCGGCCGGTACCAGCGAAGCGACGGGCGTCGTCTTCAGAGGCCGACTCGACCAACGATCTTGACGAGGAAGCCGTGCGACGCTTTGTCGCGTTGAAGGAACTCCGAAACCAGTTACGGGACGGCAAGCCTGCTTACGTAGTCTTTGACAACAAGACTCTGGTGTCGATCGCGCGTATGGCCCCGACGTCGAAGTCGGAGCTTAAGAAGATTTCAGGTGTTGGACCAGCGAAGCTCGACAAGTACGGCGACGCTGTCATAGACCTGATGACTGGGTTAGCCGGCCGACATTCGAGTTGATGTCGGGACTGGACATTTAGCTGCCCGCAGCGAGGTGCTCAGTCGCTCGCGATACGGTGACCTGATGAGTATCGGCGGAGACCTGATGCCGTTGCATGAGCGGCCGGCGTGGCGTGGTCGAATGCATGCGTGGGCATTTGCTGCTGCTGTTCCCGCGGGGATTGTGCTGATCGCGGTGTCCGAACGGGCCGCAGCGCGTACGTCGGCGGCAATCTATGCCGCCACTCTTGTGTTGGTCTTCGGCACCTCGGCGGTGTATCACCGTTTGGCCAAGACGGATCGCGTTCGGCGAGTCATGCAACGTCTTGATCACACGATGATCTACCTGCTGATCGCCGGAACGTATGTGCCGGTCTGTCTTGTTGCACTTCCTCCTCAGTGGGGGATCCCAGTGCTCTCGGCGGTTGGGGTAATGGCGGCGCTCGGAATAACCATCAAGCTGGCCGGATTTCGTCGGGTGCAGTGGATTGGCTACGCGTTGTACCCAATCATGGGCTGGGCTCTGGTAGTCGCAGCGCCTGCGCTGCTTGACAACCTGTCGTGGGTTCAGCTCGGCTTGATTCTCGCTGGCGGCGTCTCGTATACCGTCGGTTTCCCGGTGTTGCTCGTCAAGCGGCCCAATCCGTGGCCATTGACGTTTGGCTACCATGAAGTGTGGCATTCATTTACTGTCGTTGCGGCTGGTCTGCACTTTGCCGCTGTCAGCACCGTGCTGGCCTGATGTCCCTCTGCTGAAGATGGGTCTTCCGCTCTTTGACCGCATTGCTGTGGTCGACTGGAGTGCGAGCGCATCGCCGAAGACCGGATCTGACTCGATTTGGATCGCGGTCCTCGAAGGCGGCTCCTGCACGTTGAGTAATCCGCGGACGCGTCGGGTTGCGCTTCAAGCAATGGCGGCGCTGGTGAAGCCAGGACATCGAACACTCCTAGGTGTTGACTTCTCGATTGGTTTTCCTGCCGGAACCGCAGAAGTAGTTGGCCTCACCGGTACTCCATGGGTCGAACTGTGGTCATACCTCGGCGCGACCATCATCGACGATGAGCTGAATCGAAACAATCGGTTTGAGGTCGCTCGGCGGTTGAACGACTCGATTGCTGAAAACTTGCAGAGGCCTGAGCAGCTAGCCGGACCGTTCTGGGGGTGCCCGTTGTCGAAGGCGACTGGATCGCTGACCACCACAAAACCAAGCCGTGCTCAGGGTTGGCCATCTGAGTGGCGCATCGTTGAGCAGCAGTTGCGAAGCGAGGGTCACCAACCATTTTCGTGTTGGCAGCTACTTGGAGCTGGTGCCGTTGGAAGTCAGAGCCTTGTTGGAATTGCAGCTCTTGAGCGTCTGCGGCGGGTCATCGGCCGACAAATGGCCGTGTGGCCGTTTGACACGGGTTTAGACATACCGCCGGTGACGGATCTTGTAGTCGCTGAAGTCTGGCCATCATTGTGGGATGTGACGGTGCCAATCGGTGTCGTCAAGGATGCTGCTCAAGTCGAGGCGACCGTCCGGCGGCTCGCTGATCTTGACTCAGCAGGAGAGTTGCAGGCTCTGTTCCAACCCAGAATCGACGAGGGCTTTAGGTCGACAGTGGTCCGCGAAGAAGGCTGGGTTCTCGGCGTTGGTAGCAACTGAGTAAAGACGGCCTCGGTTGAGTCCAAGGGTGGAATTCGCCGTAGGTGGGTCCTACCTGTTGTGTGAGGTGTGGCCTGAGATTGCAACGGTGACGTAGGTTGACCAGCTTGTCGTCTTCGGCGACGCCCCCGAACGATTTCTTAAACGTCAAGTCAGCAGTCGACGCGCAGTGCCGGCACGCTGCAGCACGCTTACGACGACACCGAGCGCCATAACGACGAAAACGGTGTCGGCCCAAGCTGGCATCGCCAACGCAAGGGTGAAGATCAGAATGGTTTCGGAGCCCTCAACCAGCGCAGGTGGAAGTGTGATTGTTGTGGTCTCGCCGAAGTGCGCCTTGCCGATTGATCGCTTCTCAAGGATCGCACTCAGCAAGAGGACCGAGACGGTATTGACGTAGAACGTGGCCAGCAGCACAGCTGCAATTGCCCAGTGATGGGCGTCGCTGGCGCCGGCAGCAACGCCCAACGGGATTGCCGCGTATCCGATCGTGTCAAGTAGGAGATCCGTATAGCCGCCAACGTCAGAGTCTTGACCGCTCGACCGTGCGACTGGACCATCGAGGCCATCCAGCAGCCGTCCAGTCAGCCAGCACAGCACGGCGAGTGCGGGCGCCGACTGCCAAGCTAAGACACCAGCTGCTACGCACAAGAGCATGCTAGCGACGGACAGAGTGAGCGGTGAGACTCGACCTGCAAGCGACTCCGCAATCGGGGCGAGCGCACGGTCTTTCACAATTCGCAAACGCAAGTCGAGCATTATTTGACCGTATCGCTGGGATACGTTGAGTCACTCTCGCTCAACTAGAGACTGAGGCCTGGGCCTTGGTCAGACGTGCCATGTCCCGTTTGAGCGAAGCAAGTCTTGGAGGTCGCCTGGTCCCTTGGCTTCACTTGCAGCGAGTACCTGATCTGCGACGGCTGAGGCATATTCCTGACGCTCCACATCGCGGAACACGCCGAATGGCGTCGGTGACTCATCGTCGGTATTGAGCCGAGCCAATGCGAACGCCAGCGACGAATCGTTACGGTGCGCATCGTGGACCAAAACGGCATCGGGCGAGACGTCAGCAAGCTCAACGAGTCGTAGTTGCCCGTCGGATCCCATTACGACGCCGCGCTGCTGGGCGGCGCCGAAGGTGATCGGCTCACCGTGTACCAAGTTGATCATCATCTCGTCGCGTGCATTCTTCTTCGTGATGTCGTTGAACTGGCCGTCGTTGAACACATTGCAGTTCTGGTAAATCTCGACAAAAGACGCTCCGTGATAATTATGTGCGGCGCGAAATGTGTCCATCATGTGTCTGCGATCGAGATCGTGCGTGCGGGCAACAAATCCCGCTTCAGCCCCGAGGGCCACGGAGAGCGGGTTAAATGGAGAGTCAACCGATCCCATCGGTGTCGATTTGGTCACCTTGCCAACCTCGGATGTGGGGGAGTACTGGCCTTTAGTGAGGCCGTAGATCCTGTTGTTGAACAACAGAATATTCAAGTTTACGTTGCGGCGCAGCGCGTGAATCAGATGGTTACCGCCGATCGACAGGCCATCGCCATCTCCGGTGATCACCCAGACGTCGAGGTCGGGACGTGCAGTAGCAACGCCGGTCGCAATCGCAGGAGCCCGACCGTGGATCGAGTGCATACCGTAGGTGTTCATGTAGTAGGGGAAACGGCTGGAGCAGCCGATTCCCGAGATGAACACTGTGTTCTCGGGGTTGACGCCGAGCTCAGGCATGAGCGTCTGGACAGCGAGGAGGATGCCGTAGTCGCCGCAACCTGGACACCAGCGAACCTCCTGGTCACTAGTCCAGTCGCCCTTCGTCGTGACGTTCACCTGTGCGGTACTCATGACGCATTTCCCTTCGCTGAGTTGCCGAGACTGACGAGCATTTCGTCGATAGCTGCTTCGATCTCTCGAGATTTAAACGGCAACCCTTGAACCTTGGTGACTGCCTGAGCGTCGACCAGATAGGTCGAGCGAAGTAGCGCAGTGAGCTGACCCATGTTCAGTTCTGGTACCAACACCTTGCGGTAGCGGCCGAGAATGTCTCCCAAATTGGGTGGGAGCGGGCTCAGGTGCGTCAGATGTGTTGAGGCCACCTTCACCCCAGCTCGTCGCCGACGCTGCACTGCTGCATCGATGGCTGCCCAGGTTGACCCCCACCCGACGACCAGCACTTCAGCTTCGTCATCACCATGGACTTCGGCAAGCGGGATGTCCATGGCTATTTGCTCGATCTTCGCAGCTCTGAGATGCACCATGTTTTCGTGGTTTTCTGGGGTGTAGTCAATGTTGCCCGTGCCGTCGGCCTTTTCGAGACCGCCGACGCGGTGCATGAGTCCCGGCGTGCCAGGGATTGCCCAGGGTCGGGCAAGGTTCTCGTCTCGTTTGTACGGCCAAAAAGTCTCATCGCCATTTTCTTCGACATGATTCGGCCCGTCAGCGAACGACACCGAAATGTCTGGGAGTAACGCAAGGTCTGGCAGCTGCCAGGGCTCGGACCCATTGGCGAGGTAACCGTCGCTGAGCAACATCACCGGTGTCCGATACTTCAGCGCAATGCGAGCCGCCTCAATTGCGGCATGAAAGCACTGTGCCGGACTGTACGACGCCACCACTGGCAGAGGTGCTTCCCCGTGTCGGCCGTAGAGCGCAATGTTCAGATCGGACGCCTCTGTCTTTGTCGGAAGGCCGGTGGACGGCCCGCCGCGTTGGATGTCAACGATGATTAGGGGCAATTCGATGGCGAATGCCAGCGAGATCGTCTCGCTCTTAAGCGCCACACCGGGACCGCTGGTGGTGGTGACCGCCAGGTGGCCGGCGAACGCTGCGCCAAGAGCAACGCCGACAGCTGCGATTTCGTCTTCGGCTTGGACAGTGCGAATGCCGAAGTGTTTGTGCTTTGACAGTTCGTGGAGGATGTCACTTGCTGGTGTGATCGGGTACGAGCCGAGCGTGAGCGGGAGGTTGGCCTGCTGACCTGCGGCAATAAGTCCCCACGAAAGTGCCGTGTTTCCTGTGATGCTCGTGTACTCGCCCGCAGCTAGCTGCGCTGGTCGCACTTCGAAACGGTGACCAACTGCTTCAGTGGTCTCTCCAAAATTGAATCCGGCTTGGAACGCAGCGGTGTTGGCCGCGGCAACTTTTTCGTTCTTGCCAAACTTTTCGGCAATCCATTCCTCGGTCGGCTCGGTCGGACGCGTGTACATCCATGAGACAAGTCCGAGGGCGAAGAAATTCTTCGACCGTTCGGCGTCGCGGGGCTTAACCCCAAGTGGCTCACATACTTTCTTGGTGAGGCTTGACATAGGAACCTTCAACACTCGGTACCCGTTCAGGGTGTTGTCATCGAGCGGGTTGATCGGTGCACCTCCGGAGTCGAGGTAACCGGCCTTTTCAAGGTTGCGCTCCTCAAAGGCGTCCTCGTTGACGATGACCGTGCCGCCCGGTTCTAGGCGATGCAAATCAGCCTTGAGCGCGGCTGGGTTCATGGCCACCAAGACGTTGGGGTCATCACCTGGTGTGGTGATGTCGTGATCGGCAATGTTCACTTGGAACGCTGAGACGCCGTTGACCGTGCCAGCTGGCGCTCGGATTTCTGCAGGAAAGTCGGGCATTGTCGACAGGTCATTGCCGAACGAGGCGCTCACTGACGTAAAACGGTCACCAGTCAGCTGCATGCCGTCGCCAGAGTCGCCGGCGAAACGCACGATGAGGTGGTCGAGTACGCGATCTCCGTCGGCCTGAAGCCGATTGATCGTGTCGGTCATATGTCTTCCCCCAGGGGTGTATTGGGCGAACCGTTGCCCCCAACGTCCGCCCTCAGCGCCCCAGCACCGTTGCCGGGACTGATGATGCTAAACGGTAGCCGGTGGCGCCTCGGAGAGGGGGTACCCGCCGGTCGGTTTCTGGATTACTGCTGTCAAAGTGGACTGGCGGTCGTTGTGACTCGGGCATTGGTGGCAAGCCATGATGGGGCGCGCGTCGTAGTGTCGGAGTCATGAAGAATGTTCGCATACGACTTGCTGCTGGAGTGTTGGCTGTTGGCGTCATGGTCGCGTGTAGCAGCAACGATGACGGCAACGACCCGACACCCGTCGGGGGTATCAACGGCCCGGCTCGCGTCAATCCCGACAGCGGCGGCGCAAGCAATGGTCAAGGCGACGGCTGATGGCGACGTTACGGTTTAGTTTCGGCACCATGGGCTCGGGCAAGAGCACTGTGGCTCTGCAGATCCACCACAACCTTTCCAATCGGCAGCTCTACGGCCTGTTGCTCACCACATTGGATCGCGAAGGCAATCAAGTCACAAGTCGGCTCGGCGTCGCTGCGCCCGCCATTGACGTCGCTCCCGATCTCGATCTTTACGCGCTTGCTGTTGATAATTGGCCGATCCACTACTTGATCTGCGACGAAGCGCAGTTTTACAGTGAAGACCAGTGCGAACAGCTGGCCCGTGTAGTCGATGACCTCGAGGTCGACGTGTATGCCTTTGGACTTCTTACGGACTTCCGGGGCCGGCTCTTCGAGGGCTCGAAGAGGATGCTCGAGTTAGCTGATGAGCACAGCCCGCTCCAAGTTGAAGCGCGTTGTTGGTGCGGGGCGCGAGCAACGCACAACTCGCGCGTCGTGAACGGCGTCATTGTGTACGAAGGTGACACTGTGGTGGTTGGTGATACCGACGACTCTGATGCGCAGCCGCTGTTCGGCGACTCGGTGCGGTACGAATTGCTGTGCAGAAACCACTTTCGGACCGGCGAGCTTGGGGACTGACCGGTGCACTCAAGCGTCGTGATCGTTACAGCCTTCTGAGCCGAAGCCGATGTCGGCAATTCGGCACATCCAGGCGATACCCACAGCGATCGATATGCCGCCCAGACGCAAAAAGATTGAGTCGAAATCGATGTCGCCATTGCGCGTCGCTACTTCGACGACGGCTGCGATACCGACGCCTATCAAGGTGAGGGCGATGCCTGCGGTGACTCGTAGTAGAACGTCGAGCCACGACGAACGTTGGGATCCCGCCAGGAAGACGGTCACGGCGGCGACGGCAGCGGCAGGAACGAGGGTAACGAGATTAGGCGGCAGCATCAGGAAGCTCAGTACCTCGATTCGCTGGCCCCACGCGGTGGCGAACCGAGTGCCGTCGACGGTGCGTACTCGTTCCATCTGAAATAACACGAAGCCAAATTGGCCACCGAGAAACAGCCAGCCGATGATCGTCAGTTGCTGAACGAGTGTCGCTCGGCCCTCTCGGTGGGGTTCAACTCCAGGCACAGTCGAGCCGCTTGATGCCGTTGATGAAGTTGCTTTGCAAGTAGTCCGGTTTATCGGTAATTCGCAGCGTTGGCAGCCGGCGGCGTATCTCGTCGAACATTACGATCATTTCGCGCCGTGCCAGGTTGGCGCCGAGGCAAAAATGAGGGCCGCCTGCGCCAAAGCCGACCTGTGTTGGATGCGTGGCCCTCCGAACGTCGAATGAATGGGGGTCATAGAAAACCCGATCGTCACGATTGCCGGAGTTGTAGAACATGACGACTTTTTCGCCAGCCTTGATGGGGAAACCATTGATCTCAGTGTCCTCGGTGGCGGTGCGCCGAAAGTGGATCACCGGAGAGGCGTACCGAACCATTTCCTCGACGGCAGTCTTGGCGTGGGCGTCGTACTCGTCGTACAGAATCTCCCGTTGTTTCGGATTGTCAGTCAGCGCCTTCATCCCGTGACTGATCGCATTTCGGGTGGTTTCGTTGCCGGCGACGACGAGGAGAATGAAGAACGACCCGAATTCTTGTGGGCTGAGTTGGTCGCCGTCGACTTCCGCAGTCATCATCACCGAGGTGATGTCATCTTGGGGGTGAGCGCGCCGATCCTCGCCGAGTGTCTGGGCATACGTGAACATCTCAAGTGAGTGGGTCATCAGGTCGTCGTAGGAGGTAACGAAGTCGGGGTCACCAACGCCGAGAATGGTGTTGGTCCAGGCGAAGATTTTTGAGTAGTCCTCGGCTGGAATGCCCATCATGTCGCAGATGACTTCAAGGGGGAGCGCCGCCGCAATGTGCTCAACGAAGTCGCACTGCTTGTCAGGGAACTGTTCTTGAATGCGATCGACGATGGCTCTAGCCTTTTCAACAACAAGACCCTCGACTCGGGTCACTTCTTTTGGAGTGAATCCCTTTGACACGATTGCGCGCAAACGGAAGTGCTTCGGGTCGTCCATATTGATCATGGACCCAAAGAATTCGTTCATGTCGGGTGGAAGGTCTCCGATGTTCGAACCCTGGCCTGAACAGAAGGTCGTGGCGTTTCGACTAACTGTCCAAATGTCCTCGTGGCGGGTGAGTGCGAAGTAGCCAGCCCCGGGTGGGAACGGACTGTCGTCGATAACACGTTCTTCGAAGTGCTGCAGGTCTGGCGTGTCGCGGAGTATCTGGAATGTTGCCTCGCGGACGTCTCGGGATCCTGCCCAGAACTCCATATCAGAGAGATCAATCTGGTCGAGCGAGATGTCGGCCGCACGGAACGTCATGTCAATCACTGTAGAGATGTGGAGGTGTCAGGGTCATGTCGGACCTCAGGATGATTCAATGGGCCAGATGATGGATTTTTCCGATATCGAACGCGTACTAGTCGTCACCGCACATCCCGATGACGTGGACTTTGGTGCTGCGGGCACCGTCGCCAACATGACCGACGCGGGAATTGAGGTCGTCTATTGCCTTGTCACCGACGGACAGGCGGGCGGGTTCGACCGCACGATTCCGCGTGCCGGGATGGCAGCGATCCGGCGTGAGGAGCAGACCAAGGCTGCTGCTGAGGTTGGAGTCAGTCGGCTTATATTTCTTGGTCACATGGATGGTGAGGTTGTGGCCGATATGCAGTTGCGTCATGACATCAGCGCGGTGATTCGAGAGGTTCGCCCGCAGGTGGTTATCACTCAGAACCCGGTCCGGAACCTTGATTCGACGTACGGCTCGCACCCGGACCACATCGCTACCGGTGAGGCGACGATGTGCGCGGTCTATCCTGATGCTCGCAACCCGTTCGCTTTTGCCGGTCAGCTGTGCGCAGAACTTGACGATTGGACCGTGGACGAAGTCTGGGTGATGCTCGGAGCTGGCGCTCATGATTTTGTCGACATCACCTCTCAGCTTGATCGAAAAATCCGGGCGCTGCGTTGCCATGAAAGCCAGCATCGCGACCCTGACGCCATGGAGGAGCGAGTGCGGGCTTGGTGGATGAGCATCGCTGCGGAACGTGGTCGTCCGGAGAACACGAGTGCCGAAGCGTTTCGCGTGGTCGACACCCGCTGAGTTGAGCAAACGGCTCAGAGTTATTACCCAACGTGGCGGGGATTCTGTCGAGGAGATGGCATGGCCATCAGTTTTGGACGCGCTACGAAATCTGACAAAAACGTTGGCGTGTGACGGGTGTATTGATTCGGCGCTAACTGGACATGGCTTTGGCTGCGGCTTCACATTCGTGCGGGTTCCCGACGGTCTTGCTGGAAATTGATATTGACAGCTTCGAGCGCTGCGGCAGGCGTCGCATGGCGGTGTCGGCCAATCAGGTGCTCGAGCGAGTGGGGTGTGTCGTGATGGCGACCGTGCGTCGGACCGACTTCGTCTGCTGTCATCGGCACGGGAGCTTCTGCCTGTTGCTGAGTGCTTCTATGGTTTCAGATGCAAAAACGATGGCCGAGCGCATTTGCTCGAACATTGAGTCCACTCCGCTCCTTGAAGGAACAAATGTGAGCGTTTCGGTCGCTGTCACCGTAAGCGGTTCAGAACCGGTCACTGAGATAGCGGACCCGGCGGATGTCGCTCTTGCATTCGTTAGTCGCAGCGGTGGCAGCATTGTCGTGCATGACTGACACACGTAAACGGTCGAGTTACTGCTGCGCGTGCACCAAGACAGCATCGTCGGTGTTCGGGCATCGTGCCGCTCGCAGCGTGTAGCGTTCGCCGGCGCTGCTGAGCTCGGCGATGGTCCACCCTTCGCTTGCATCGCGCACGCCCGTGCCGATGTGTTGCATCGCTGCGATCTGCAACCCTGCTGCCTCGGCTTCCGCTGCCCACATGTTGACAAGTGCCTGACGTAGCGCCGGGTCATCGAGCAAGTCGGCACCCTCGAGAGTGAGCGTGACGTTGCGGATGTGGACGGGTTCTAATGTGTCGACGTCGACAGCGTCGCCGGCCAGTTCGCCATCAAGCATGACCACCACTGGGCCGGCTTCGCTTACGGCCCCTCCGACGAAGCCATAACGCACCACCGGAAATCCGTCGTCGCCCGTCGTGGCGTACCGAATTCGATCTCCGCGGTGAAACACGGTCATAGTTGCCCCTGGAACTCCTCGAGAACGCAGTCAGCGAGTTGGGGCCAACGATCAAGTGCTGTGGTGCTCCACTCGTCAAACGGTCGATCGGTGAGCGCGACGAGTGACATGTCGGCCTCGGGATCAGTCCACATCAGTGTGCCTGACCCGCCGAAGTGGCCGTAGGTTCGCGGAGAATTGCGGGTACCGGTCCAGTGCGGCGACTTCTCGCCGCGAATTTCAAACCCCAAGCCCCAGGGGCACTGCGCATAGCGACCCACCCCTGGAACCATACCTGCCAGCGTTGGATACTGGACTCGAACGGCCTCGGCCGAAGTGGCTGCGCTCACCAGGGTGGGATTGCGCACCTCGGATAGAAATCGGGCGACGTTGTCGACGGAACTCCAGACGCCTTGCGACGGGGATCCGCGCAATGTGCTGTTCTGCATTCCGAGCGGTTCGAACACCGCAAGGCGGAGGTAGTCGGCGAACGTCATTTCGCTGGTTTGCTCGACGAGAGCCGCTGCGAGTTCGATGCCGCCGTTGGAGTAAGACCGAGTGCGTTCAGGTAAAGCAATTGGTGTTTGTCCGTTGAACGGATAGCCGCCAGCGTGACTGAGAAGGTGGCGTAATGTGCATGAGCGCTGTCCGGCAAAATGTTCGGGCAACTCTGCATCGAGATCGACTATGCCTTCTTCAACGGCGACGAGCACGGCCCAGGACGTTATTGGCTTGGCTAACGATGCGAGACGGAATGTCCGGGCTGTGTCTCCGTGTGTTGATGCAATGGTTGACAACCCAGAGTTGTGTTGGATGACTGTGGCTGAGACGTTGTCGACTGGCCAGTCGGCACAGAGGTCGAGAGCGGTCATTGAGCAGGCGGTTGCTGACTCAGGTGAAGTCTTGGATCAGTTCGGCGACCCGGAACGCCAGGTCGACACCTTGCCGGGCATTGAGCCGTGGATCGCACACAGTCTCGTACCGGCTGTCGAGGTCGGAATCAAGTAGTTCATCGCCGCCACCCAGACATTCGGTGACGTTCTCTCCAGTCAGTTCAACGTGGATGCCGCCGGGCCACGTGCCCTCGGCGCGATGTGCCCTCACAAAGCCGCTTATTTCGCGAACGATGTCGTCGAAGTGACGAGTCTTGCGACCGCTGGGTGCGGTGAAGGTGTTGCCGTGCATAGGGTCGCATGCCCAAACGACGGGGTGCCCTGCGTCGGCCACAACGCGAAGCAATGGGCGCAGGCTTTCTTCAATCTTGTCGGCACCCATGCGAGTAATCAGAGTGAGCCGCCCGGGAATGCGCGAGGGGTTGAGAATGGCGCAGAGTTCGAGAAGTTCTTCGGCGGACATCGTGGGGCCGACCTTGCAGCCAATGGGGTTGCCGACGCCGCGAAGGAATTCGATGTGTGCACCGTCGAGCTCACGTGTCCGCTCGCCGATCCACAGCATGTGAGCTGAGCAGTCGTACCAGTCACCTGTGATTGAATCGCGTCGCGTCAGAGCTTCTTCGTAGCCGACGATGAGGGCCTCGTGTGAGGTGTACACATCGACCTCGCTGAGGTTGGAATTGGCTTCGGTCTCGATGCCGCAGGCCCGCATGAACGACAGAGCACGGTCGATTTCGGCAGCTAGCTTTTCGTAGCGTTGCCCCTCAGGGCTCGATGCGACGAACTCCTGAGTCCAAGAGTGCACATGACTCAGGTCGGCAAATCCACCCTTGGTAAAGGCACGCAGAAGGTTCAGCGTGGAAGCTGACTGGTGGTAGGCCTGTTGGAGCCGTTCTGGGTTGGGGATGCGGGCCGCATCGGAAGCGGTGGCATCGTTGACGATGTGACCGCGGAAGGATGGTATTTCGATGCCGTCGACGGTCTCGAAATCGGATGATCGCGGTTTGGCGAACTGTCCGGCCATGCGACCGACCTTCACGATGGGCACGCCGACTGAGTAGGTGAGGATGATTGCCATCTGGAGGATGACGCGTAACTTTTCGCGGATGTTGTCGGCCGAAAAGTCTTCAAAGCTTTCTGCGCAGTCGCCGGCTTGGAGTAAGAATGCGTTGCCCGACGCCACGCGGCCGAGCTCGGTCTGTAGCGAGCGTGCCTCGCCGGCGAATACGAGCGGTGGGAGCGTGGAGATCTGCTTCAGCGAGGCTTTGAGCGCCGCTGGGTCAGGCCATGCTGGCTGCTGTTTGATGGCATGCTCTTGCCACGACGAAGGTGTCCACATTCCCCGAGATTCCATATGACTAGGCTACCGACGTCCTCACGGCAGCCGCAGACGGTTTGCGGTGTCCTTCGAACCAGAGTTCCGTGCGAAAAAGACTGAAGCGGTCGAATCTCTTCGACCGCTTCAGTCAGCTGTTCAGTTGGCGATGTTCAAATCAGGATCTTCAGACAGCAAGGATGCGCTCGGCATCGTCGCGCAGGCCAGCTACGGCTCGACTGACGAGCCGGCGGGCCGCTTCGGCGGTGACGCCGAGTTGTTCGCCAACTTCTCGAAAGCTCTTGCGTTCACCGTCGACGAGTCCGAAGCGGGCTTCGACAGCGAATCGAGCGCGAGCGTCAAGCGTGTGTAGGAGCTCGTCGAGCAGTTCACTGTCGACAAGAGTCATTACATGATCTTCGGGGGTTCCGTCGCCGTTGGCCATAAGGTCGCCCAAGGTGGCGTCACCATCGTCACCGACGGTCTTGTCGAGACTGACTGGAGTGGTCAGGCGGTGCAGTTCGGCGTTGGTCTGGTCGAGTGTCTCGCCGTCGCCTGAAGCTTGCCGGAGAGCTGCACGGAGGCTGGCCGAACGATCGCCTGGAATGCGGATAAGGCTGGCTTTCTGGTCGAGGGCACGACCGATGGCCTGGCGGATCCAAAACGTGGCGTAGGTGGAAAACTTGAAGCCACGGCGCCAGTCGAATTTGTCGACGGCATGTTCGAGGCCCAGGTTGCCCTCTTGAATGAGGTCTAAGAGGTCCATGCCCTGGGGCAGCGGGTAGCGGCGGGCGATCGAGACGACAAGGCGCAGGTTGGAGCGGATGAACCGATCCTTTGCTTTGGCTGCTTCGCGCACCTGGCGCTTCAGCGCAGCTCCCTTTTTGCCAGCGTCAAGCTGCTCGGCCGCCTCGCGGCCAGTCTCAATTACGCGAGAGAGTTCACGTTCGTCTTCGGCAGTGAGCAACGCCACCTTGCCGATGTCATTGAGGTACAGACCGATGGAATCATTCATTGTTCTAACAACCATTCAATATTGTGCGGAATTCCGATTCAGGCTGTGCCCGAGGGCACATCACGGCAGTCGACTGGGTCGGGGGACGTCTTCGCAAGCAGCGATGTTCGTCAATTGTGTGACCGAGGCGATGATTGCCGTGACAGAGAGGTTTCCAGCGGAGACCTGACTCAAACTTGGAAGGGGGGTATTTGGGGGACGCTTGACAGTAACAGACGTGTCAACCCCTGAAGCAAATCGGGAGGTTCGGCTGCTTCGCTCGCTGTTGTAAGAGGCGCAGTGGTTTGGTACGGCTCCGTCGGCTCCTACGATCGGGTTTCGTGTCTTCTTCAAAGCATCGACCTGGAAAGCAGCCTTCTGCCGCCCAGCGCATCGGCCTCTTTGGAGGGACGTTTGATCCCCCACATGTCGGTCACCTGGTCACAGCGGTGAACGTTCGCCATGCTCTGAACCTTGACGTCGTCATCTTGATGGTGAACAACGTGCCGTGGCAAAAGGAGGGCAGCAGGCAGATCACGCCAGCAGCAGATCGCCTGGCAATGGTCGCCGCAGCAGTGGAAGATGTGGCGCAACTGGTGACCGGACGCACGGAGATCGACCACGGAGGCAGCAGCTTCACGGCCGACACATTGCAGGCACTTGCCAAGGAATATCCGGGCGCAGAACTGTTTACGATTGTCGGCGATGATGCGGCGGCCGGGCTCCAAACGTGGACCCGCTACGACGAGGTGGTGCAGCAGTCTCGGCTGGTGGTTGTCGACCGGCCTGGTGGCCCTGTCGATCTCCCCGACGATGTCGACTGGATCCGGGTCGAAGTTCCGCGACTGGAAGTGTCAAGCACCGATCTGCGCGCCCGCTTTATTGACGGCCGCCCGCTTGATTATTTGGTGACCGAACCCGTGCTGGACGTCATCGTTCAACGTGGTTTGTACGGGGCGCGACCTGATTTCGCTTGGGCGGGTCGTTCGTGACTGCTCGTGCCGACCAGCGACGTCGCCGTACGTTGATCGGCGCCGTTGTTGCTGTCATTCTCGTCGTCTCTGCAGCTGGGCTCACTGCAGTTGGAGCGAACGCAGTGCTCAATTCCACCGAAGGTGAAGTGGTGGCAGTTGACCCGCGACCGGTTCTTTCGTTGCCAGCGACCGACAACGTGGCCCTGGCTATCGTCGATGACGAGAACCGGCTGTCATCGCTCATTGTGGCGATACTTTTACCCTCGGGTCAGGGCGGCTCGATCGTGACGATCCCTGTCATGGCTGATGCGACTGCTGGGTTCGGTGAGGTTCGCCGGCCACTCGCTGGCGAGCTGGACTTAGCTGACCCATCAAGTTTTTTTGAACAGGTTGAGGCGACCGTTGGGGTTTCCTTGCAGTTCGGCGAGATCGTTGATGCCGATCGTTTGGCCCAACTTCTTGAACCGATTTCCCCTGTGACCGGCGATTTTGATGTAAGCGTGACCGATTTAGATGACCAGCGGGCTAGGGCCGTCGTTGACGTTGGTGCGCAGCAGTTTGACGGCCCGCTCCTCGCTGAGGCGATGACGGCGACGAAAGTTGGCGCCGACGAGCGGGCGCAGCACGCGATGGATGTGGCCCTGTGGACCGGAGTTGCCAACGGCGCTTCCGTCGTTAGCTCCACTGTCGTCGCTCTCAATGATGACGGCCGCCCGATGGAGTCGGCCACGGTTGACGAGCTTTTCGAGCGACTTTGGAGCGGGCCCGTTCAGGTACGTGACCTCCAGATCGTTCCGACGTTTCCCGTTGGGAACAAGAGCTTCGTCGTGCTTGATCGACGTGACGTCATTCTTGTGTTTGCCCAGATTTCGCCCGCTCGGATTTTGGCGCCGAATCCCGGCTCGGTATTCCGGCTTGAAGTCCCAATTACTGCAGCTCAGCTTTCGCAATCTGGTTCAGGCCTGGAATCACGTGAGGACGTTGCCGTCGAAGTGATTGGCTCGCTGCTGTTTCTCGGTGGCAACGTGGTTTCGGTTGATGCCACTTCGAGGTCAGACGGAGCGCCGCTCGTCACGCGGATTGAGGTGGGTAGCGAGGAAAGTTTTGCGGCGATGGGCGAACTAGCGGCGGAGTTGTTTGGTGAAGTTGAAGTGGTTGTGGCCAAAGAACTAATTGACCGTATCGACGTCGTCGTTCGGCTGGGAACGAGTTACCTAGAGAAGCAGGCAATGCAAGTTGCAGGAGTGGAGGCCATGGAACCGAGCGCATCGACTCCCGATGATGCCGCTACCGTCAACGTTGATGGCTGAACTGCAGATTGCCGACATAGAACCCAACGACGACTCTGATGTCCAGTTGGCGGTGCTTGCGGCGCAGACGGCTGATGACAAAAAAGCCATCGACATTTTGATTCTTGAGGTCGGAGAAGTCTTGGCGATCGCCGGCTACTTCGTCGTTTGTAGTGCCTCGAACCCGCGTCTCGTGCGCACCGTCGCCGATGAAATCGAGCGGACCGTGAAGCAAGAGCTTGGTCGCAGTCCAGTTCGACGCGAGGGCCGCGATCAGCAGCAGTGGATTTTGATCGACTACGGCGACGTAATCGTGCATGTCTTCCACGAAGAACAGCGTGAGTTCTACGAGATCGAACGTTTGTATCTGGACGTCCCAAAGATCGACTGGGAGCGTTGACCTGAAGTCGTCTGTTGCCGATATCGGTCGATCGGGGCTGGTCGTTTGATCCAAGTGTGGTGGGCGCTATCGTCGTCGCCCGCAGCAATTGCGGGGCCTTAGCTCAGTTGGTAGAGCGCTTCCATGGCATGGAAGAGGTCAGGGGTTCAATTCCCCTAGGCTCCACGGAGAACCCTTCGGTCCACGCCGAGGGGTTCTTTGCTTTCCCGGCAGGTGTTTGTAGGGGTTTCCTGCAGAGAGAACGACAACGACGTGAGGCAAGCCGTAGTCCTGCGCTCGTAGCCCTCGCAGAGGCAGTACGGCGACGACGGATCACCATGCACGCTACGATCCGCACCCAATCCGTCAACGCAAGAGTGCCTGGTGAGGTGCCCTCGCAATCGCTACAACATATTGGGTGACGATGGTTCCGTGCTAGCGGCTGAGGGTTGATCAGTTGTGGCCGATCGTGCTTCGATTGAACTTCGATCGGATTACCAGTCCAGTTCGTGGCGGT
>Ga0213861_10000231_pt1 | contig 46857 bp, 42 predicted proteins | sample PICome_4_FD_160110 | JGI IMG/M metagenome (GOLD analysis project Ga0213861, IMG submission 160110) | Coastal seawater microbial communities near Pivers Island, North Carolina, United States - PICO131 | ecosystem: Environmental > Aquatic > Marine > Coastal | place: USA: North Carolina... | reverse complement strand
TCGTCTGCATGGAGAAATCGTTGGAAGTATTGCCACAACGCAAATCGACAAAGAATCGTATGGCTTTGGTCTACTTAATGTTCATGCATCAAAAAGTGGAAAAGGCATTGGAAAAATGCTCATAGAAGCCTCAGAATCATTTGCTTTAAAGAAAGGGGCAAAATACATGAAAATTGAAATCCTTCGCCCCTCGAATCTTGAGGTTCCTCAAAAAGCAATGCTTGCCAAATGGTATGCCTCTTTAGGTTATGAATTTGTGAAGTCAATGCGCTTTGAAGACCTGAAAGTATCTCAAGCAGAAAAAGCATTAAAACTTATCGCTCCGGCACACTTCGATTGCTATATAAAATCATTGAGGCCCTAAAGAAAAACTATTTGCCAAACCGGAAAACAGGGCCTTCAATCATTCACGAAAAATCTCAATAATATTGGCTTTGATCTTGACACAAAGGTTGTGCGTCGGTAAATCGTTGTCATCCGTACCAAAAGGGTCTTCAATTTCTTCTGCCAATATTTCCATTGACACGAGAACATAAAAGAGAAACATCGCTATAATAATAGAATAATACCCAAAAACCGGAATAAAGGCCAATGGAATTGTCGTAACATAAATAAAAATGAATTTCTTCAAAAACAAACTATACGAAAATGGTATTGGTGTGTTTTTAATACGCTCACATGCACCTAAACTGTCGAGCAATGCATTCATGTTTTTGTCCAAAACAAGAAACTCTTCTTGACTAATTTTACCTTCTGACTTTAATTGCTGAGTGCGCAAATACATCTGTTGACTGATCGCATTTGGCACGTGTTCTTTCTTCGACAAATGAGCTGCTTCTTGTTCAGTTAATTCCAATTCACTATAAACTACGCCGTCTCTCAGATGTTCTTTCGTGGCAAACACAAAATTAGGTATCGCTGTTGTGAAAAAGGTCCGGTGCTCTTGCTCTTTGATTATCGAAGAAATTTTTATCGCCAAATTGCGCGTGTCATTTACTAAAGCACCCCATTTTTTTCTTCCTTCCCACCACCTATCATACGCTGTATTTGTTCGGAAGACCAGCAATAAAGAAATCACAAAACCAACAATCGAGTAAACGGACAATAAGGACTCCAACACCTCAATACCATCGAAATATTCAATCATTGCAAAAGAAAGAAAGGCTGAAAAAACGCCAATATAAATTATCTCTTTCCAAAGCATACGCAACGTATCACTCTTGTGCAGTGCAAAAATAAGTTTGAACCAATTTTTTGGGTTGTATTTAATCATACGTGCTTTTTCATGTGGTTTAACATCAATGACATCGTTGCAAATTGATAATTTGCAACCTCAATTTTTGGATCAGGGGTGTGGGTTTTTTCCGGTATACAAACGACCGTCATCCTCGCTGAAAGGGCTGAAATTATTCCGTTAAACGAATCTTCAATCACCAAACACTTCGAAGGGCTCACACCCAATTCTTGCGCAACTGTCAAATACACCGCAGGATGTGGTTTTCCAAACTCTTCATCCTCAGCGGAATGAACAACATCAAAGACAGAACTAATGCCCAAGGTATTTAGCACTGCTTCGATTAATACATTATAAGACGATGTTCCGAGGCCAAGCTTAATGTTTTTTGACTTCAAATATTCAAGCGTGTCAATAACTCCGGGCAATGGAACACCATTGTCCTCAATCAATGCAATCATTTTTTGGACAATCAAATTTTCTACATCTTTTACTGATAATCTTTCCCAGCCCACCTCTTGATGCCAATATGTAATCACTTCATCGATCCGCAACCCAACTGTTTTCTGAAAGTCTTTTTTCGTAATCATACAGCCTACAGAATGAAATGCTTCTTCCATGGCAATCTTCCAAAGAGGCTCTGAGTCAATTAATACGCCATCCATATCAAATATTACGGCTTTATATTTATTTGGATTTATCACTTTTTTGGGCAGATATTATACAACTTCATTTCACCAACTAGCGGATTTTTCTCGTCTGCCACAAAAATTGAATCTTTGTTTAAAACGACTATTGATTCACGCTGCGACATTGAATTAAATTTAAATGTTTTTACCGTTACTAATTTCCCATTAATCAGCTTCTTTACAATGTACCTGTCATAGGTCAATAAATAAAACCTGTCATTGTGCTGATCAACTGCTGTAATCCCATCTCGCCACCATCCATTCTTTCCGATGAACGTGTATCCCGAACAGTACACTGTATAGTCTCCTGGACTCGTTGGAATCTTATAAATACGTGTGTTTCCTTTTGACGGGTTGGATCGGTCTTTGGTAAACAACCAGATCGAATCATTATAAAAAGCCATTCCTTCAGCGTCAAAATACATTGAATCCGATACAGGAGGAAATGATCGCTGTTCGCCGTAATTAAATTTAATGGTTTTTGCGCTCACTTCTGACTTTTTTAGCACATCCTTGATCGCAACTTTGTATATCTTCAGACCCAACCGTTTGTTTTCATTGTTACCAATGTCGCCAATATATATGAACTTATCATCAATCGTAATGTCCTCCCAATCTTTGTTTTTTGCATTCAAAACATCCACCTTTCGTATTATTTCCCCCTTTAGTGTAAGTAGATAAAGCCTACTCTTTCCGCCACCATCATTAAATGCAATTAGCGTTGTATCATTCAACAACTCCAATCCTGAAATTTCCGCAAGAGATTTTGACAGATCATAGTTTTTTATCAACTGGGCAGAGGCAGAAGCTCCAAGCAAGAGAAACCCAATTATCACGGCCAATGTTTTCATGACACTACCTTTAAATGTACCACATCTATTCTGTTGTGGCTTACTTCTTCTATTTCCATCAAAAGCCCTTCTACCTCAAGTCTCGTGCCAGCCTTGGGTATATTTGCTACATGATGAATTATAAATCCTCCTAATGTCTCATACTCTTCATTTTCACTCAATGTGAATTCATATGTATCATTTAAGTAATCGATTTCCAAACGCGCAGAAAACCGGTATTCATTTTCTCCTAATTTTTCTTCCAACAAGTCTTCTGTATCAAACTCATCTTCAATTTCTCCAAAAATCTCTTCAATAACATCCTCTATCGTAACAATTCCAGATGTTCCCCCATATTCATCAACGACAACTGCAATGTTCCCGCTACTCTTCGTGAAAAGTTCTAAAAGTTCCTTTCCTGGAGTTGCCTCAGGAACGAAGATCATTGGAAGCAGAATCTGTTTAATTTCCTCTGGTTTTTTAAAGATTTCAAATGAATGCACATAACCGATAATGTTATCAATGTTCTCCCGATATACAAGTATTTTTGTCTTTCCAGTATCAATAAATTTTTGCTGTAACTCTTGAATTGAATCCTCAATTTCAACAGAAATTAACTCTGTACGAGGGACCATACAATCACGCGCCTTAACCGAATCAAAATCCAAAGCATTTTGTAAAATTTGCATTTCATTCCCAAACTCTTCTTCATCTTTCATTCGATCGTTTATATCTTGCACATAATGCTCTAAATCCACTTTCGAAAACACCTTTTTATCGGTTTCGCTATCAATCCGAAACAACTTCAATACTGCACTACTTATTGCTGAGATAATATGTGTTGGAAAATAAAGAATGCCATAAATAAATAGCATTGGAACTACCGTATATTTAAGATATCCATTTGGGTTTATTTGAACGATGGCTTTTGGTAAAAATTCAGCGACAACAAGCACAAGAGCTGTTGAAAAAACCGTTTGAATAAACAAAACAATAGCGGTAGTGTGTATACCCCAGCCACATATAACTGGCTCTAAAACGGCAGCAGAACACAATCCAAAAAAGACCAGAGAAATGTTGTTTCCAAGTAAGAGCATTGCAATAAAATGCGCCTCGTTTTTATAAAAAACCCCTAAAACTTTGCTGCTAAGTGTTCCTTTGGATTTGTCCAATTCGATTTTCAATCGATTGGAAGAGATATACGCTATTTCCAGCCCTGAAAAAAAAGCTGAAAACACAAGAGTGATAATAATACCAATAAAGGAAGCTTCCATGTATTGTGGTTACACGATGAAAGATACAAATTCTCGTGAACTAAAGAACATCATGCCCAATATCCCTCCGGAAAAATGCATTTTCAAACTCAATTTTCCCAACTGATTCATACGACTTTTTTAATGCTGTTTTGAGGTCTTTACCATAAGATGTTACTGCCAAAACACGGCCGCCTGATGTTGATACAACTGGACCATCTGGTGTTGTTCCTGCATGAAACACAATGGAATCAGTAATGGAGTTAAGACCAAAAATTTGTTTTCCTTTTTGGTACTTTTCAGGGTATCCTCCTGAAACCATCATTACTGTTGAAGCGCTTCTTTCATCAAACTGCACGTCTCTTTCTGAAAGTGTATTCGTTGCCACGCCTTCGAATAAATCTAAAATATCAGATTTTAATCGAGGTATTACCACTTCTGTTTCAGGATCTCCCATACGGCAATTGTACTCAATCACATAAGGTTCATTTTTCACATTAATCAGTCCGAAAAAGATGAATCCCTTGTATTTAATCCCGTCAGCCTTCAACCCTTTGACCGTAGGAATGATTACTTGGTTTTTAATTTTGTCTAAAAATGTTGGGTTTGCAAACGGAACTGGAGAAACAGCTCCCATTCCTCCTGTATTTAACCCTTTATCGCCTTCGCCTATGCGCTTGTAGTCCTTCGCTTCTGGCAAAATTTTATAGGCGTCACCATCTGTAATTACAAAACATGACAGTTCTACCCCATCAAGAAATTGCTCAATTACAACACGTGAACTTGCCTCTCCAAATTTAGCGTCAGCCAGCATGTTTTTCAACTCGGCCTTTGCCTCATCTAAATCTTCAAGAATCAGGACTCCTTTTCCTGCAGCCAAACCATCGGCTTTCAAAACGTACGGTGATTTCATGGCGTCCAAAAACGCATAACCCGCTTCTAAGGTATCTTTTGTAAATGTTGCATATTTCGCCGTGGGGATGTTGTGTCGGCGCATAAATTCTTTTGCAAAATCTTTGCTCCCTTCGAGCTGAGCCGCTTCTTTGTTCGGACCCACAACGGCCACTTTCGCAAGTGCTTCATCCGCTTCAAAAAAATCGGCTATTCCATTAACAAGTGGATCTTCTGGGCCAACTACTACAATATCTATTGCATTCTCGATAATAAAGGACTTGATGCCTTCAAAATCATTTACAGATAAGTTAATGTTTTTGCCATGATTCTTTGTTCCAGCATTTCCTGGGGCAATGAATAACTCTTCAAGTATTGAACTTTCTGATATTTTCCATGACAGTGCATGTTCTCTCCCTCCGGATCCTAGCAATAAAACGCGCATAAATTCTAATTAACAGTGTGCTAAAATTGATTCAAACATGGCTTTCCCATCTAAGTTTGAAAGCTCTGCATCTGCAGCTCTCTCAGGGTGTGGCATCATTCCGAATACATTTCTTGCTTCATTGCAAACACCAGCAATGTTATTAATGGATCCATTCGGATTTACATCTCCAGAAACTTCTGCCTGCTCAGTACAGTATCGAAACAAAACTTGATTGTTCTCTGTCAATCTTGCAATCGTTTCATCTGAAGCATAATATCTTCCCTCTCCATGTGCGATCGGAATCTTATATGCTCTATCTGGATTTAACCCTTTTGTAATCCCTGCAGTTGTCGATTCAGGTTTTAAATAGACATTTTTACAAATAAACTTTTGGTTGTCATTGTGTAACAATGCTCCATCCAATAAGCCAGACTCAGTTAGGATTTGAAACCCATTACAAACTCCAAGTACATACCCACCATTTTCGGCGTGTTTAATGACCTCCGTCATAATCGGAGAAAGCTTTGCAATCGCTCCAGACCGAAGGTAATCCCCATAAGAAAACCCCCCAGGTAAAACAACAAAATCAACCCCTTTTAAATCTGCCTCTTTGTGCCACAAACGCTCAACTTCTTGACCAAGTAAAGATTCAAGAACATAAATCATGTCCTCATCGCAATTGGACCCTGGGAAAGTTACTACTCCAAACTTCATTTTTATTTGTTTTTATTGTGGGGGAACTGATGTATCCCTAGTTTACTGATTTGATTCCTAATCGAATACAAAATTACGATTATTCACTTGCCAAAAAGTATAATGGAAAGAAAAATTTACACACCGAAAACAAAAACAACACATAAAAAACTATCGTCGTTGAATTTTTGAGATTTCTGTACCCAAAAGCATAAGGAAAAATAAACATAAGAGGTACAATCAAAACGCTAAGTACTTCCTTTTTCTGAAATAGCAGGTAGGCTATTAGGGCCAGAAAGAAGGAAAAACTTAGTAAAACCAATATAACCTTAAACAGCTTTTTCAATCGAATTGAGCTTTTCTGTAATTTTTCTCTCAACCCATTTAAAGAGAGAAAAAACAAAAGTACAACGATAGCCCCTAGTACAATAAGTTCTTTAAACCAGGTCTCAAAAGTGGCCGAACTAAGGTGGTCATTTGTTAGCTCAATTTGAAAAGTCAACTTATATATTCCTGCATAAACCAAAGGCAAGATTAAACCTATGAGCGTCAATATTAATTCACGAAAAACAAAAGGCCGAATCACCCAAATAATCCAAAATAAAAAAACAACAAAGCAGAGCATCAAAGGATCAAATGTAAGTGCCAAACCAACCAAAAACGCTGCGTTAAAAATTAAACTTCTTGCATCTTCATTTTGTTTTAATTGCAGCAATTGAGATAAGGAAAGAACAAAAAAAGTTTGAGCAACCCCCCAGCCATCGAGAAAATAGAACGAATGAAAAAAACTTGTTAACACAACATACAACAGCGCAGGTAAATATGTGTTTCGCTCCATAAAACCATTTCTATTAAAAAACATATTAATAAGAACGGCGTTTAGCATCACAAGTGCCCCTGCAATCAACTGAGACAACACGGATGTTTGTGCGATAATTTTATCCCAAAACCCGAAAACCACATTTGTGTCTGCAATGTGATGACTGCCCCACACATTAAGCGCAGCATATCCAACAATTATAAAGGGTAAAAGCAGGAGTACATACGATCTATTTCCGAAGAATATTCTAACCACATCAACGAAGATACATTTTTTATTCGCTCTTTTTTGCTTAGTAATTATCATAATTCTATCTTTAAGCCTTCTCAAGAAAAGAGATGTAATTTAACCCTAAAAAGGACAGGCTATGGCAACGGCAAGATATTCAGATAGTGACTTACAAGAGTTCAAAGATTTAATTAATGGTAAGCTGAAAGAAGCAAAAGAAGACCTTAACTTATTAAAAGGCTCTCTGTCTCATAGTGATGATCACGGCACAAATGATACGGGAAGGTCTTTTAATATGATGGAAGATGGTTCGGACACATTGTCTCGAGAAGAAGTGGCACAATTGGCTTCGCGTCAAGAGAAGTTTATTGCAAGTCTAAAAAACGCTTTAATGCGTATAGAAAACAAAACTTATGGGATCTGCAGGGTAACGGGGAAACTAATAAAAAAAGAACGGCTGAAGCTGGTTCCTCATGCAACCTTAAGTATTGAAGCAAAAAATGCACAAAGCTAAAGTTCTGTGAAAAAAAACCTTATCATCGTTGCGATTATCGTAACGATTGTTCTTGTGTTTGATCAGGTCCTCAAGATTTACATCAAATCCAACTTCTCCCCGGGAGAAACACACCCATTAATTGGTGATTGGTTTGTTCTAGAGTACATAGAAAACCAAGGAATGGCATTCGGAACAACCTTCGGTTCTTCCATCTGGGCGAAACTTGCATTGAGCCTATTTAGAGTCGCAGCAATCGTCGGTATTGTCTACTACTTGATCAAGCAGGCTAGAACTAAAATTCGTTTGGAATTTTTAATTGCGGTTGGATTAATTCTTGCGGGAGCAACTGGTAACCTAATTGATTCAATGTTTTACGACTACCTTTTCCCTGTGGACCAATACTTAAACTGCCATCTTGAATACAACCTGCTGCCTGGCTCAGGAAATTATTATAATTGTGACTATTACGGCATTACTGAACGCACAGAAATACGGCACACCGGGTTTCTTTTTGGAAATGTAGTAGACATGTTTCAGTTCCGAGCAACATGGCCACAATGGATGCCTTGGATCTCTGGAAAGGAGGTTTTTCCTGCTATTTGGAACGTCGCAGACGCATCAATTATTCTTGGTGTTGTTCTTGTTTTTTTGAGACAACGCACTTACTTTCCCAAAGATAAAAATCAAGAAAAAAAGCGCTTTGCATTAAATGTTCCGTGGAAAAAAAAGACCTCTAACAATATCCCTCCAGAAACAGAGGAACAAAATGCTTCTGACACAAAGCAATAGTAGTTCAAGCGGCCACCTGTGATTGCAAAAATTAAAATCTAAACGTAACACCCCCCATTGCTTGAAACGATTGGACTGGCGCATTGTACCACCTTTGATAACGTTGAGATGCAAAGTTGTTAAACTGTATGAATGCAGATACTCTTTTGCTGTACCTGTATTCAACCCCAAAATTCGCGTCAACAATAAAATTTAATGTTTCAATATATTGATTGTTTTCCAATGTTACTCCCTCACCCGGACCGAAAACCAAGGCTTTGCGCCCATGCTCTAAATCAAGATCAAGATTCAACAAAAATTTATCAAATAAATTGTAAGCCCCCCGAAGCACAACTTGTAATTGCGGCAAGTTCCACGCATAACTATTGTTGTTAAGTGTATAGGAATTCAAACGACCCAACGCATCAATTTTTAGTTTTTCATTCAACTGATAGGCGATAGACCCCTCAATAAACGCAACGTTCATTGTATCATAAACAACTTGAAACTGATTCCCTATTGAATATATAGTGTCTGTAACAAACAATGCTTTGTTTTTGATGTTTGAAAAGCTTACACCAACATTGAAACTCATTTGCTTGCTCAATGTTCCTTTTACACCACCAAAAAAATCTATTGATGTATTTTCATTTTTTAGCTGCACATTAGAGAGAATGAACTCATTTTCGCCTGTCAAACTCTTAAATGATGTTTGCTTCATTCCTCCTCTTAAGCCGGCATATGGAATCAACATATCATTGAGCATGCTGTATTTAATCTCAAGATCCGGATAGATATGTGCGTTTACTTTATCAAGGCTGTTAAACACCAAATCAAGCCCTATTTTGGCTTTAAAACGATCATCTTGAAGGTGTGTTGTAATCGTTGGGTGCAAATTTACGAGAGTATTGTTCGAAACCAAGCCAGTGTCCAAAGCAGTTAAACTTGAGTCCGGAACACCATACTTATAACCGTTGTAATTGACATTAAAATCAACCGCATAGGTCTCCTTCCCCTTTTTGATTTTTGCTCGCGAACTCAATGAGAAAAAGTTCTCTCGGGCTCTCCAGTCGCGTTCCAACTCAACTTTTGGTCGAAGAGAAACAAAATTGTTATAATTCAATCCAACACTATAATTCAACTTAGCACTGTCTTTCCGGTGAGAAAAAAATGACGTGCCGAAACCCCAATCATTGTATCGTTGGCGTATCGTCTGTGAATCAATCGTATCTGCATCTGTTGGATATCCATAATAGTGCAGCCCTTGATTGTTGTAATGGACATCTCCCCGAAGAGAATACCGTTTTTCATTAATTCCTCCGTAGAGACCAACACCGGTTCTGTCGAATTGTGCAGGAGCATATCCCTTTAAGTTCCCAAATGAGCTAAGGTGCTTAGCATGCGCCCCATAAATGTATTTCCTTGAGCGCTTTGAATCAAAGTAATATTCTCCGAGTGGCATCAATTCTGTTCCTACACCTGCTTTTATATAAGAGCTATACAATTGAGAAAGCCGCTCTTTGGTGCTAATCGAAGCTGGAGTAATTACTGAAACTTCCGATTCGACTTCGAACTTTAATTCAAGCAGCGGAAACGCTACCATAGGTGTTGAAATCGACGTATCTACAACACGAGGAGTTAATCCGGTTCTGTATGCCTTTTCAACTTCACGGCTTCCTGTAACCTCAATTTCATGGCCCTGTCCAAGCAACGATGTTGTGGCAAACACGGCTCCAAAAGCAACTATGTATTTTCTATTGGTCCCCATTACTCTTCGTCTATTTCTATTGTTTTTTCCTCTGCCTCCTCAATTTCCTTTGAAACATTTTTTAACTGCATCAATTCGTCCCAATATTGATTCGCCTGATCAATAATGCCGTCATCGCTAATTGGATAATGTTGTTGAATTGACTTCAAATCGCTTTCTGCTTGAAACAAATTATTCTCATTCATATATACCCTTGATCGTAAAATCAACCCTTTCGCCACCCAATAATTGTACTTTGGTTTCATTTTTAACAATCCTGAAATTTCATCATGTGCATCGTCCAATTTGTCTTCTTGAAAAGCAATGTCTGCAAGACAATATCGAGCCTCTGCTCCCATATATGTAGTCGTCGTTTTTACCAACCAGTTTAAAGACGGTTTTGCCGCCTCAAATTGTGTAAGACTATAATTTGATAGTGCAACAGCATAATGTGCTTCAAGTTGAAAATCTCCATTTACCTGAGAGTTGGAAATCACTTTTTCGCCATAGACAATCGCATTTTGCCAGTTTTCTATCTGATAATGACAACGCATTAAGCCTAATTTTGCATTAAACGATCGTTCTGGATTTTTTGCAGACTGTTCAAGTCTTTGGTAGTATAAAATTGCCGCTTCAAATTGACCTTCATTGTATAAGTACTTTGAAACTCGAACTGCTTGCTGTTCTGTATAGATGGTATTGTTGTTTTCATTAAGCGCTTCACGATATATCACAATTGCATTTTCCATATCGTCCAATTGGAAATAACAATTCCCGAGATAATCCTGAATCTCAGCTCTATAACGTCCACTCGGAAATTTTTTAATATACGACTCAAGTTTTGGGATTGAATTTCTATACCGCTGCTCATCAGACAAAATACTATCATGATAGGCTTCAATTGCAGGAATGTAATATAAGTTTTCCTTTTCATCAGCACTGAATTCAAAACATGGATATTCTTGCGCTAATGCTTCAATCTTATTTGGTGCGTTAATTGCCAAATACAATTCTTTTAGCCCTCCTGCAATGCGTGTACAAACATCATTATTTGTTTGCCCGTATGCTCCAATGATGTCTAAATACTCTTGCTCTGCTTGGGCAAATTCATCCTTTTTAAAGTAAAGGTCTGCCACATTGATCCGCGCATCAAGGTAAAGTCCCGATTCTGGATAATCAAAAATGATTTTATTGTAATACTGAAGAGCTTTTTCATAATTGCCATTCGAAAAATAGGTGTCCGCTACCGCTTTCACCGACGGTAACAAATACACTGACTCAGGATAATTGTTGATGATATCCAGTAAAGAAACAATTTTTTCAACTGATTTATCTTGCATATAACCATAGGTCTTTGCAATGTAAAATAAAGCTTGATCTTCAAACCCTGAGCGAAGATCGACGACCTTTTTATAAAATTTTATGGCTTGTAGGTTTTCTTTTAAAACAAAGTATGAATCTCCGATTCGCATGTAGGCATCTGCTTGCTTTTGCTTTCCCTCTGGAGACGACGTAACAAAACTTCTGAACGCTTCATTCGAGCGCTGTAACATGGCGATTCGTTGTAACTTTTTCCCCGCTTTATGATAAGCGTCTGCTTTGTTCAAGTAGGAGTATCCAATGCTATACATCGCCTCTTGTTTTAATCCAGGAGCAGTTGTTATTGGCAAAAGGCCAAAACGCTTATAAAGTTCTATTGCTTTGTCGTAATTCTTAAGTCTGTAATAAGAATCCGCAATCCAGTATACCGCCATACCAGAAATCGATGGATCAATTGGATATGTTTCAACGCGTTCGAATGACTTTATAGAATTCTTAAAGTCGTTTTTTTGATAGCGCTCAACACCCTGATTAAATGTTATTAATTGATATGCTTGCTTGAGTCGAACATTTTTGCTTGGTAATTTGTCCAAAGAAGCAAGAGCCTTTGAATAATTGTTGGTGCTCAAATAAACATTGACTAAATACTGGTAAATATCCTCCCTTCGTTCGGCATTCGGATAGCTAGTTAAATACAATTCAAATGCTTCGACCGCTTCATTGTATGGATTAATATCTAATTGATAACAAAGTACAGCATAATTGTAAAGGGCGTCCTCTTGAATCACGGGGTCTTTTTCAATGAATGCTGCGCCCTCGAACGCCGATCGTGCAGATAGTTTATTGTCAAGCTTTAGCATGCATTCTGCAATGTGATAATAAGCTATTTGCCCCAGACTGTCCTCAATCTTTTTTACTTTATTAAACATAGGTATCGCATCGCTGAAATATCCGCTTTTGTATTGTGCGTAACCCAAACGGTAATCCTCTTCGCGTGTTGTCTTGCTTGACTTATTGTGCTTTTCCAAATAAGGAACAGCCTCGTCAAATTTGCCAATACGATAAAATGCGTCACCGATCAATAGATTCATTTCATTCTCATCAATTTTCCCCTTTGTTCCAGCAACCAAGGAGGCATACTTTGTAACCTCCACATACTTTCCTTGCAAGTAATAAATCTGAGCAATGTAGTAAGGGACAAATCCTCCGAACTTCTCATGGGACTCAAGTTTTAAAAACCCTTCAAGAGCTACCGCATATTTCTCTTTTTGATAAGCAATATGAGAATAGTAATACATTGCGGGAGCGGCGTACTGTGAAGTATCATCCTTAATCTCAACAAATGCATTTCTTGCAGCATCAAAATTTGTTTCTTTAAAATTGGCGTATCCAACTTTAAAAAAATATTCCGCTCTATCTTCTTTTTGAACATCCTGAACATTCAACATTTCAAACCACGCCAATGCATCAACCCATTTTTTCTTGTAATAATAGAATTTTCCTAATCGAAAATTAATGTTGTTGCGGTAAATGCTCTCCGGATAATTTTTGTTAAATGATTTTAACAGGTTTACTGCATCATTGTTGTAAAGTTCAATTGCAGATAAAGCCTCATAATACAATGCCTTGATGTACATGGGATCCTCTGGTCGTTCAAACCCATCAAGAAAAACCCTAAATTCTCGCCTTGCAGCACCAAATTGTTCTTTCTCAAACAGCTCTTCAGCCCGATAAAAGTTTTCGTACTCACTATTGTACTTCTCTGATGTTTGTGCGGAGAGGCGGAGAGATATTAGTACCGAAAGAATTAAAAGAATTCTATTCATTTTTTCACTGCTTTAGAATCAAGTAAATTTACTTTAGATAATAACCACTATCTGCCAGTATTATAAAAGTTTTAAACGCGTTTCTGTTAAGATTATTTCGGGAATAATGATCAAACTCTATGCGGTTATCGCCACCTTTACATCAAAGATTTCCATTTGTGAGCAGTTTAATTGAAATAAAGTTAGGAGAAATTTGCCAAAACAAGTCCGTTGTTTTAAATGACATTAATGTCGATATTAAACCAAATGAATTTGTATACTTGATTGGTAAAACGGGAAGTGGAAAAAGTAGCTTGCTCAAGCTGTTGTACGGCGAATTAAAACTGTCGGGGGGTACCGGCCACATTGATAATTTTGATTTGAATGCTTTGCGTAAAAGAGATATTCCAAAACTGCGAAGAACCCTTGGAATTGTCTTTCAAGACTTTCAATTATTAACAGACCGATCCGTATTGGGAAACCTACTGTTTGTAATGGGAGCCTCTGGTTGGAAAGACAAAAAAGAAATGCATAAACGAGCAAAAGAAGTGCTGCAGTTGGTTGGTGTGGAAAATAAAATTAACTCTATGCCATTCGCCCTCTCTGGCGGCGAACAGCAACGTGTTGCAATTGCTCGAGCACTCTTAAATCGCCCATCACTAATTTTGGCAGATGAGCCCACTGGAAACCTCGACCCAGAAACATCAGAAGAAATAATGCGTTTGCTGCTGGCAATTAGTAAAGAAGAAAAAACATCTGTTTTAATGGCAACTCATGACATGTCGATGGTTGAAAAATATCCTGGTCGAATCCTTCGTGTAGAACAAGGGACAATTCGTGAAGTAAACACAATCAATCAATTTGATCCACTTTCTTCTTTTAATCCTAACGAATAAATAAGCGTCACTTATTGAACAAATTTTACTTCAAAAAGTTTTGCCCAATATTTCCCTGTCATGTATGTTTTGCCATCCAATTCATTGTGTGCAATGCCATTCAGCACGTCTCCAGACCCTCTGCCTCGCCCTTCAAGGATTGAACAGTCTATTTCTTCAAGGATTTTTCCTGATTCAGGATCAATAGCAACTACCACATTAGTTTGATAAACGTTTGCATATATTTTTCCATCGATAAATTCCAACTCATTCAAGGCTACAATTGGACCTTTGTCATTGTACACATCGATAACTCGCTCTACTTGGAATGATTCGGGATTTCTAAATGTAATCCGTTCTGATCCATCCGACATAATCAGTGATTTTCCATCATTGCATAGACCCCAACCCTCTTGACCCACAAAATTGAATTCGCCATCAAGTTGAATGTAATTCTCATTCAACTTGTAAATAAAACATTTTCCTTCCCTCCAGGTTAATTGATAAACAAGACCGTTCATAACCGTAATTCCCTCACCGAAATAGTTCCCATCAAGACCCAGTGTTAAACCGTCTTTATCCATTCCATCCTCCAAACGAATCCTACAAACTCTGGAACTTCCATATTGTCCTGTCCCTTCATACAGGTCTCCATCATAAAAATCAAGTCCCTGTGTATAATTCATCATGTTGTGTGGGTACTCTTTTACAACTTCAGCCTTTCGTTTTACAGGAGAAATATCTGAAAGAACCCGCAAATAACGGCTGTCTGTAAACTCTTTACCATCACTTGCTGTAGATAGCAATTGAATTGTCGATGTTCCCACTCGATCTGGAACAAACGTTACAGAAAGATCTCCTTTCGGAGCTTTCCACGACTTCAATACTTTTCCCAGATATACAACTTCAAGCTTTTTAATATTGTCTTCAACAAGCTTGATTTTTAACTCTGACTCTTTGCCAACAAACGTGCCGGGGTCGCCCTTAAAATCAAAAACAGCAGCTGATGGTCTGATTGAAAAATCAAGAGGTTCATCCTTAAACAGCGGAAGCAACAATGTCGCTCCACCCACAACCACAATGAGTAAGACAACTAAATATTTTTTCATCCTTTATTAAGTAACGATTCTATTTCTGATGCATCAATTCGGCCATGTGATGCATGATATATTACGCTTTCTTCTTTCACCACTATAACTTGAGGGGACTGATGAGTTACGCCTGTAAGATCGGCAATTTCGTTTGATACGTCTCTGTGATTTAAAAGATCTAAAAGGTAAATCTGTGCATACTTGCTGCCCAAAGACCATTGGCTCTCAAACCGATTCAAAGCAGCCGTTGATATTCCGCAGCGCGTACTGTGCTTGAATAAAACGATCGGCTCCCTTCTTGATGACCTCATCACTTCATTTAACTGATTTATTGACTCCAATGCGCACCACATCAACTTGTGTGAGCTATTATTTGATGAAAACATACCCATTACATTCCTGACGTAAATTGACGCAAAAATCGAACATCATTCTCAGAATACAAGCGAAGATCATTTACCTTATACTTCAATTGAGCTATTCGCTCTACCCCCATACCAAAAGCAAATCCAGAAAACGTTTTACTGTCAATATTACTTGCCTCTAAAACATTTGGATCAACCATTCCACATCCAAGAATCTCAAGCCAGCCCGTATACTTACAAACATTACATCCTTTCGAATTGCAAATAGTACAAGAAACATCTACCTCTGCGCTCGGCTCAGTAAAAGGAAAATACGACGGCCGCAGACGGATTTGCGCATTCTCACCAAACATCTCTTTCGCGAAATACAATAATGTTTGCTTTAAATCAGCAAACGAAACATTTTTATCTATATAAAGTCCTTCAACCTGATGAAAAAAGCAGTGTGCGCGTGCAGAAATTGCCTCATTGCGATATACCCGACCTGGAGAAATTGTTCTTAAAGGAGGTTGAGAATTTTCCATCATACGAACTTGCACCGATGAGGTATGTGTTCTCAAAGCAATCTCGTCTTTCGGTGTTTTTCCTTTTTCGATAAAGAAAGTATCCTGCATGTCTCTTGCCGGATGCTCTGCGGGGAAATTAAGTGCAGAAAAATTGTGCCAATCGTCTTCAATCTCCGGCCCTTCAGAAACAGTAAAACCAATACGAGAAAAAATTTCTATAATCTCTGATCGAACCAATGATAAGGGGTGTCTAGTACCAATCTCTATCTGGTCGCCTGGTCGCGAGAGATCTAACTTTTTCGCTGTTTTTGATTTATTTTCAACGCGATCTTTGAACGCATCAAATTTTTCTTGTACGAATTCACGCAATCCATTTATGAGCTGTCCAGCTTCGCGTTTTTGACTTTGATCTACATTTTTTAAATCTGTAAACAACGCTTTTACTTTGCCTTTTGATCCTAAAAAACTGATCCTAAACGCTTCAAGTTCCTCAATTGTGTTGACGGCGTACTTTTCTGCTTCTTCGCGTATTTCTTTAACTTTATGCTCCATTCCAACTCGTAACTCCAACCACCACATCTCTAGTAAATTTCGATGCGTAGATCAGTTATTTGTAACTTTTTATCTCATTAATTTGTTCTATTATTGTAACCAACGAACACTTTACGGCGTACGAAGTTAAGAATTAAGCACTAAAGTTCTTTTATATAATCTAAATAGATTATCTTTGAAAGTCGTTGTTTATTAGGAAAGACATGAAAAAGTTCGGAGTCAAATTAGGGTTTTTAGCGGTTGTGTTACTCTCAATCGTTCTACTACAAGCGTGTAAAAACGACAATGCGTCTATTGTGAAAATCTTTGTGCGCTCTGCAAGCAACGATGTTGTTCAAGGTGCAAGAGTTGTAATTATTGGGGATGTTTCATCAAATCCCCCTACAATGGCCTATGTAGACACTGTATATACCAACGCATCTGGTTATGCTTCTTTTAATGTCCAGCCATACTATGATGCCGCTGGTGAAGAAGAAAACCCTGTTGCTTACTTCGATATAATTGCTCAACAAGGAGAGAAACAAACGAGTGGATCAATCAGAAGTCGCGTACACACCACAGCAATAGAAACTGTGGTCCTTCCAAATTAAAAACAAACTATGAAAACAAATAAATACATTTTTATCGGCCTTTTCTCTCTTTTCGCTTTCACAATGCTTTTTGCATGTAGAACAAAAGGTGAAACAATTGCAAAAATTCAGATTAGAGATGCGAATGGTGACCCTGTTTCAGCCGCACAGGTTGTGCTTTACGGTCAGTCAACAACATCGCAGGCGTCAGTTTTTTTCGATACCACATCTTCCAATGCTGTGGGTGAAGCAATCTTCAATTTTGATGATGAATATCAATTGGGGCAAGCAGGAGTTGCTGTGCTCAATATAGACGTTCAGAAAGGAACTGCTAGTGGTTCGGGAATTATTAAAATTGAGCCTGAAGCAATCTCTGAAGAGACAGTATTCGTCCAGTAACATAATTCTCGACTACAAACAATCAAACGTTGAATGCATTAATTCATCCTGTTCTGGTTTTAAGAATAAATAATGTCACTTTCATCAACCAGGTGGCCTCCCTGCATTTTTAAAAAGAGTTGTATCAATGCTACAACATCTTTTTCACAATATACTTTTATTCTCTCCAGGTCTCCATCTTCGTAATAAACGCGGGCAACATCTGCCCCTGATATGTCGCCTTTTGGGGTGGGAATATCAAAAACATGACACAACAGTGAAAGTGAAGTATATGCTTTAAAATCACCAAACTTCCACAACTCCATCGTGTCCAAATGTCCTATTTCCCATGGTTTTTTCCCCGCAATATCTAGTGTGCTTGGCAAGCGCACTCCATTGATCAACATTCTTCTGCAGATATATGGGAAATCAAATTCTTTAGCATTGTGCCCACATAAAATTGAATACGGTGAATTATAATGCTCATCTAAAAGACGCTTAAATTCCCTTAAAAGCGTTTCCTCGTCGTCATGATAAAACGACTTCATCCTAATTTGGCGGCCTGTAGATGTTTGTGATACAAACCCGACAGAAATACAAATTATTTTTCCAAACTCTGCATAGATTCCTCCACGCTCACCATAAAGGTCTTCAAAACTTTTGTCCGCCTTCTGTAAAAACCTTGTTTTCCCTTCAAAAAGCTCTTGCGCATATTGATCAACATCTGAATACCTATAGACCTGCGGAACCGTTTCTATATCTAGAAACAAAACTTTCTCTAATTGCACTTTCTCTAACATTCTTTCAATTAATGAATTGGTTGTTATCTTGAATTTAGTGAAATATTGCAAATCAAACATAAAAAAGGCAAATTTGTATAAACCCTAGAAATGGCGGAGGATTTTATAAAAATGACGGGAACAAAAAGTGAGATCTATCAAGCTTTAATTCCACAAATTCAAGCCTTGGTAGGCGCAGAGTCAGACTTTACAGCAAATCAAGCAAATATAGCTGCTGCCGTTAAGGAAAGTTTTGATTTTTTGTGGGTCGGATTTTACAATGTAAAAAGTGACTCCTTGGTTCTTGGCCCTTTTCAGGGGCCTGTTGCTTGCACCAGAATAAAAAAAGGAAATGGCGTTTGCGGAAAAGCTTGGGCAGAAAAAAGGCCCGTCGTTGTTGATAATGTTAATCTTTTTCCAGGGCATATCGCTTGTAGCTCCAAGTCTAAAAGTGAAATCGTTATTCCATTAATTAAAGAATGTGAAGTTGTTGGAGTTTTAGATATTGATAGTGAGCAGCTTGCTGCTTTTAACAATGAAGATTTGTTGTATTTAAATGAAATTTGTGAATGGTTTGTAAATACATTGTAATTGCTTTAGTAGGACTCATTGTGTCCTCTTGCGCTCAAATCGGTACAATTAATGGTGGAGAAAAAGACATTGCTGCACCCAAACCAATCATAGAAAAAACTTTTCCGCAAAACGAGACGGTTAATTTCAAAAGTAACACCGTCACAATACCATTTGATGAATACTTCAAACTTGTCAACCCTCTAAAGAACATACAAATAATTCCCCCACATGCCTCGTTGACTTCTTCAGTTAAGAGAAAAACTCTTCAGATCACATGGGATGATACATTAGAATCAAATACCACTTATGCCATCTATTTAACCAACGCAGTAAAAGATTTAACCGAAGGAAATGATACCATCATTCAATACGTTTTCTCCACTGGGTCTTTTTTAGACACCCTATCTTTTTCCGTTGGGGTTGCTGATGCATGGACAGGAGAACCAATTCTTGATTGTGTGGTTGCAATGTATCACCCGGAAACAAATAAACTAATTAGTTTTACAGAGCCCAAAAATGGAATAGCGACACTGAATTACCTGCGGCCGGGATCATACCACGTCGTTGCTTTTGTTGATGAAAATGGAGACCTTAAACCACAGCCCTTCGAGAACGTTGGGTTTATCGAACAAGGAGTAGTTGTGTTGGACTCGTCATTTGTCGACTCTATACCCTTGAGAGTTTATACACCTGAATTGTTGCCTAAAATAACAGCCATTCACCAGTTATCACCTTGCGTATTTGAAGTCGACTTCAATACGTTTATTGAGTCTCCAATAAGTTTTACCGTTAATGGTGTCCAACTGAAAGAAACAGAATATGAATTGACAACTCCCACAAAAGGACATTTCAAACTCATAAGACCCAACACATCAAAATTAGAACTTATTGTAACCTCAAACAATATACATGATACAATCGTACAACGACTTAAACCGATAATAGACTCTTCATTAACTATAGAACAAAACATCAGTGTTCGCTATCTAGTAGATGATAACAAAACGAGCCTAACTCTGAACACAAACGGATGGATGAATGAAAAAAACAGCATCGACACGTCTCAAATTTATCTTAAAAATAGTCTTGATTCTTCAATTGTTCGCTGTTTAGGTTATTCTTGTCAGGGTACTTCTGTGACATTGGACTTTCCTACAGGTCTCGAAGGTAGTTATGTTCTCATTTGTGAGAAAGGCGCTCTTTTTTCATGTTCTAAAACAGCTGGACGTTTCAAAAAAAAAATTACGCTATACTCACTCGATGCATACGGCGAGATTACGCTGGATTTAAACAACTACGAAGGAGCGATTTGTGTTGAGGTTCTGCTCCGTGAAGAGTTGGTCCGAACACAAACGTTTGCAGCTAATGATGAAAAATTATTCTTTTTAAAACAGCTTCCCCCTGGTGAATACTCCTTTAAAGTTGTCCGTGATAAAAATCAAAATGATCGCTGGGATGTGGGCAACTACTCAGAACTCATTCAGCCTGAGCCAGTAGATATCTACTCAAAAAAAACAAAAGTTAGAGCGGGCTGGTTGGTTAACTTGACATTGTCCCCAAAAGAAAAGGTGAAATGAAAAATGCCTTCAGTAAGTGGAAAATATTTGTTGCGCTTGCATTTGGTCTGCTCATCTCTTTTTGGATGCTTTACAATGGGTTTGCGGACAAACAATTTGTCGAATGTGCACCAGGAGAAGGTACCCATGAGTGGGTTGATGCCAACAACAATGGAAAGGTTGATTTATATGATGAATCCGATTTCATCTCAAACGAAAGCGGGGCTTATAAAATTCAATCTACTCGTTCAGCTCTAAACGACGTGAGCTGGTCGCCATGGTCTCTTTATTGGATCCTTCTTGCTGTTCTATTTACTTTTGGAAGAGATTTCTTTTACATTATTCGAATACGACTTCTAACCCATAAAAAACTCAGTTGGAAAGCCAGCTTTTTTGTGATAATGATCTGGGAATTTGCATCTGCCTTATCGCCGGGCGTGGTTGGAGGTGCCGCCGTGGCTATGTTTATACTTAACCGTGAAAAGGTCCCTTTTGGAAAAGCGACGGCAATCGTTATTATCACAGCATTTATGGACAACCTTTTTTTCATTTTAATGATTCCATTCGTGTTTTTGTTTATCGATAACCATGACCTTTTTCCAAGTGAAGCAGGGTATTCGCTGCCCCTAATGTGGGTGTTTTGGCTCGGGTTTTTTATAATTCTCTCTGTCTGTATTTTTCTTTATCTCACCTTGTTTTGGTTTCCTCATCTCGCATCAAAAATACTACTCGCTCTTTTCAGTCTGCCTGTTATTAGACGTTGGAAGTTCATTGCTCGTGAGTGGGGAAAAGATATTGAGCTTGCCGCAAAAGAATTTCAGATGGAGTCAGCCGGATTCTGGATAAAAATATTTTTATCGACGCTTGCTAGTTGGGTTTCTCGCTATTTGGTAATTAATGCAGTGTTCAATGCTTTTGTTGAGCTCGGATTTCTTGATAATATCAAAATTCTTGGACAACAATTTGTGCTCTGGATCTTTATGCTCATCAGTCCAACACCAGGAGGAAGTGGAGTTGCTGAGTTTGCATTTGGTGAATTGCTTTCCGGTTTTACCTCTTCTGCACTTCTTGTTGGTGTTTTGGCACTAATTTGGAGACTAATTTCCTATTTTCCATACCTTTTTCTAGGATCAATCATCTTGCCTGTTTGGTTAAAGAGAACACAAGGCAAAAAACATTAACCTACATTTGCTTCGTCTTTGAAGAATAAATTAAAACTCGCTATTCCGGCCACAATCGCTAGAACGTAAACAAGTTCAGGAAAAATAACGAATTGACTCAAAGCAATCGTTAAACCAGAAAAACCGACACCAAACAAGAGCGCGTGTATGTGGTCTCTCCAGAGTTTTTTTATCGATGTCACTCGATGAAGACCGCGCATCAGAAAATTCATTTTATAATTTTGATATGCCGAAAGACAAACCAATGGGACTAAAAAGTATCCTTGTTTCACCCCAAGATCTTCATAATTCCAAAAAGCCGTTATTTGATGAATAAACGATATTTTCGGATGAATGCTTCCCATTGCGAAATGCATTAAAAGAAAAAGGAAACACACTACAAATAGACTCAGTACTGTATAGAAAAACCAATGCAATTCACCTCCTTCTATTCCTTGCGTTTGCCTTATTTTTATGGTTTTTAAATACATCGTTCCTTCCTGAGCAAGAACATCAAACGCATAAAAAAGTAAAATAAAATACACACTCCAGTCCCAGACAAAAAATCCAAGCAAGGGTAGAATTGCTTCAGAAACAATAAGTACATTTTTTTGATTGAATCGCATTATAAAAATCGAATACTGTCTGCATAAACTCGTGACAACTCAAAGTTTGGATTGTACTCAAGTGCTTTAGCAAACGACTTTAAAGCTTGTGTTTTATTTCCTAAACCATCGAAACACATTCCCAAGTTGTGCCAAGACTCCACATGCCGGGGCTCTGTCTTTAGAGCACTTTTATAAAGATATATGGCGCTGTCCAAATTGTTATCTGTAAACTGCTTAATCCGCGCCTGATGAAATAATCCCATTAAAACGTTTGCTTCTATCGTATCAGTAGCCATCTTTCGGTACAGTGTTTTTGCTGTTTCGATATCACCATATTCCTGCTCACAATAAGCAATATAAAACCTTAGCTGTCCTTCCAATTCCGGTTTTATCTTTGCGGCCGACTTATAATACTCCAAACATTGTGGGTTGTTGTCATCTTGATAAAGCTGAGCCAATAAAAGATAGGCTGCATAAAATTCAGGATCCTGTTGAATTGCCGTTTTGTATGAGGAAATTGCCTTATCTCTATCCCCGATCATTGTATAATTTGTTCCTTTCAAAACATATCCATCTCGATAATGTTTATCAATCCTCAACGCTTTATTAATTTGTTCAAACGACGAATTAAAATCTCGTTGATAGGTATATGTTGCCGCCAACCCAACAAGCGCTTTTAGATTTTTGGGTTGTTTCATAATAATGCTTTTGTACAGGCGCTGTGCTGTTTCAACTTCAGCTGGTGATCGTGTATCTCTTCTGTTTATTACTTCTGCATATAACAGACGTGCTTTAAGGTTGTTTGTATCCAAACGAAAGGCTTTGGCCGCATCAACAAGAGCAAGGTCATACGTATAATTTTCGATCCTCATTTCTCCGCGTTTTAGCAGTAAAGGAATACTGTCTGGATGGGCCTGAATCAAACTGTCAATATTCAGATTAACATCGTCTAGGGTTACTGTCTGATTTTCGGGTGATTCGCAGGAATACATTTCCAAAACAACAGTGGAAAGAAAAAGAAAAAGAAAAATCCTCATACTTGCAAATTTATTGGATTTTTCGAGATTACAAACAAGGGCAAGCAACACATATTATCCTTTACGTCTTTTAACATTTTTGATGGTATATTTTAAGTAATTTTGTACCATGTCAAATTGGAGAAAGTTAGCACTATTAATTGCTGTTTTATTTGTTGTTGATCAAGTTTTCGGACAGGGTTGTTCACAGTGCAGATTAATTTCAGAGCAAGGTGCAGGCCATGGTGGCGCAGAAGTAACAGAAGATTCCTTTGGGAGTAATATTAATTTCGGCATTCTCTACCTTATGGCCATTCCATACATTCTTTTAATGTTCTTTTTTCGGAAGCAAATTGCACGCCTTTTTAAAACATTAATCAAACGCTAAGCACTCTAGAACCGTCTCTTTTTGGATTTGAAAAGTGCATCATGCAAGTTTGTGTAGGACAATGAAAACTCAAGAGACCCTTGGTATACTTGACGCAATAATGAAACTGTTAAATCATAAGACGCCCCAAATTTAAACCCTCTCCAATCAATAGCGACAGACGGACAAATCGCATCTCCCCAACGAAAGTAACTTCCAAAAGACAGATATGCATTGTGTGCTAAACCTGTAAGTTTGGTTCCGTTCTCAAATCGGTAACGCATCATAAGTCCGATAATTGTCTCCTTCTGCTCTCCCTGTATAAAGTGCGCAGCAGAAGCATCAAAAGACCATTTTGAACCTACAATTTCTGAAGTAACACGTGTATGAACAACAAACTTACGGTTCAGTTTTTCCCCATAAAGACCATTAGAATATTTTAGTGATGGGGCGTTCAAGTGAAAGCCTGATAACCCAAATTGAACCTTTAAATCATTGCTCCTTGCAAAAGAACTTCTCGATCCATCAAACTGGTAAAAAAGACCTGCTGACGCGTCAAGATATGAAAAAGAAGGTATCGAATTTGCCTCACCACTTATAATTGTAGGGTCAAATCCTGCACCTCCCCATTGGCTATTAAATGTCACTGCGTTTATGTCGGCCGAACGCTGGCCTATACCTGTTTGGAGTCCTGCCGATATAATATGGCCACTTCTTCCCATTGGAATAACACCACTCACTGACAGCGCCCCTTGAGTCAGCCCAAAATTTGAATCGCCACCAACATCATTAAAAAAAAGCAACCCAAGACCTGCATAAGCACGATCGTTTGTTCTGGACTTCCCTAAATTCACGTCTGCCGCGACTGCCGTAGACATAAATTGAGTAGATGTTCCCAACCATTGGTTTCTATGGTTAATAGTGAGCCGCTCCCAACCGTCATAAACTCCCGTTGCGGCCGGATTAATTAAAAGTGGTGTAGAAGTCGTTTGAGTAAAGTGTAAATCTTGTGCTGTCACACTTTGTAACAATGCCGCACCAAATACTGTTAAAATTATTTTCTTCATCGCTTCTATCTAAATAATGTAATATTTCCTGACAACAACTGGCCTGAGCCGTCATTCATAACAGCTTCTAACATATATGCATAAACGCCCGAATTACAGGCTTTATCATTGATAGTTCCGTCCCACTCCATCGCCTTATCGCTCGACTCAAGAATTTTATTTCCCCATCGGTCGTAAATATGTATCGTAAACGACTGAACGTCCAAACCAACAACAATAGTTAAGACATCATTGTTGTTGTCGCCATTCGGAGAAAAAGCCGTCGGAACATAAATTCCATTGACACACCCAACACCTGAGGAGTCTGGGTCACATGGATTAAATGGATCAGATCCATTTGCAATTTCCATCTCATCTGTCAGTCCATCGTTATCACAATCGACACCAGAAACAATTGGTAATGTAATTAATGCAATACTGTAGGAACAAGGATCGTTCAAATCATATCCACTAACCAATTCAGAGGCGTCCGTTACACCATCACCGTCAGTATCAATTTGACACGCAGGGTCGGAATCATCTGGGTCACACGGGTTACATGGATCTGATGTTCCGCTCGGAACCAAAACCGTTAGCGGGTCGTCAACTCCTAAAATTTCTTCACCGTCTGTTAATCCGTCTGCATCTGTATCTGCTACAAAAGGGTCGGTACACCCTGCCACCTCATCGACATTTAACACCCCGTCAAGGTCAGAATCACAGGTTGGGGAATTGGTGTCAGGATCACATCCATCACAAGGGTCAGAACCAGCCGCAACCTCTGTTCCATCATCAATTCCATCACCATCTGTATCTGGGTTATTTGGATCTGTACAACCTGCAATCTCATCAATATTTAACAATCCATCTCCATCAATATCTGGATTCTCTGGAATAAATACTGCAATAATACTATCAGCCGCAGAGATCGATAAGCTATTTGTATCTTCTGTAATTGCATTATTCATTGGACCAACAACAAACTCCCAACGGTCGAACACGTACCCAACATTCGGTGTTGCTATTGTGTTGGTATTAATTCCTCCATAATAGGTTGTCGCCCAAGGGTATGTTGGGGCAAAAACCGAGTTTACTTTAATTGTTCCAGCATTTGAAGGGACAACATCGAAAACTACAGGAAACGGTCCCGTTAAACTGTAACAATCTATTAGACCTTGTTCTAACGCTAAACATCTTGTATCAATAAAGTCTTTTAAATCTTGAACATTTGATTGCCACCCAGCCATTGAGCCCCCCCATTTTGCGACTTGACCCGGCATTTCAGGTGCTATTTCTAACAACATGCTGTCCAATAACTGATTCATGTAAGCGCAAGAAAAATGCGTGTTTACTAAATCAATATATCTCGAAACATAATACTGCTCTACTACTGGATTTTCTGCAATTAGCTTTTCAAGTATGTCTGTATGTCCTTGTCCTCCTGGGTTTGGTAGGTTCTCAGCATTACATGGGTCAGCATTTGCTGTCGCGTCAGGTATTCCTGTATAGTTCACATAGTGCCCAAAGGTAGCGTCCATATCCCATAATGTGTACCTCCACTTCTTTTTAGATCCCAATGGGTCCATCCCTCGGAACCATGCAGTGTTCCAATTGAGCCAGTCTTGATTTACAACATATGAGTTGAACATAAAATAATCACAAAGAGACGCCCATTTTAATTGGCTTTTTACATAAGTCCAATCTGGGCCTGGTCCCATATTATTTGACATAATAAAAGCCACAAGCGCATCCCAGTCAGATTGAGAATTTGGAGCTCCGTACTCTTCCCATGTGCCTCCCCAAGTCTTTAAATATTGAAGATTGAATTTGTCCTGATCATAGTAATACTCTGTGTAATCATGATCATCTGCTTTTTCCCGTATTTCATATACCCCCCAATATTGACCGTTCAAGTAAACTACTGCCGGGCGCCATGTTCTTTCATCAAGCAACATGTCTGCTCGAATTGAAAGTGTATGAACAAACGCATCGCGAATGTGCGCTCCACCATTTTCGAAAGGATAATTGTCACTAGCACCTGGCTTTAACATTATTCTCTGGAAGTCTTCTCTCGGCGTATCCGCTGGAAACAATTGGTGGTCAATGTCATCATTATAACCAAACTGATCCCTCATAATGAAATCAAATCCGCGTTGAGCATAAGCCCAAGAGTCATTTCCGTGTTTATTGAAATGGCCATCTCCTTCGTCAATAAAGGTGCCGTCTTGTTCGAAAAGTTCAAAACCACCCACCTTGTTGGCACTTCCTCCAAATCCTCCTTGGTTTCCATTTGCGACAAGATCATACACATCATCACTGTAGACTGAAACAACACAAACCCCGTGATTTTCGTTGATAAAATAGGTATTCGATTCTGTGAAACTAGGCGCGTCTGCACCAAAAGCGGTTGCACGAAGAACTGTTGTTGTGGAAATATTTATCGGACCTGAATAAGCTGTTGATGTTGGGGTTGGGTAAGAACCGTCTGTAGTGTATCGAATGGTTGCTGCCGGATCTGCACATGAAAGTGAAACATCCTGAGCTCCTGGATAAAATCCTGGGGCAACACTCATTGTTGGTTTTGGTTCATAAAAGTTTTGGGCTCCAACATTCGGCGCTCCAGGTGTTGGTGTAGTAAATAGTTTCCAATCCGGAGCACTGTCTGTTGATCGTCCCACGGAATGATCCATTTTTGTCATATGAACAATTTTGATCGAGTCAATTACATTCCCAAGAGTATTTGAAAGAATGATCCATTCATTTTGGGTTTGCTTCAAATTAAAATTTGGGTGTAACTGTCCTCCTATAACCGTATTTCGCCTTGAACACATTACGACTTGATATCCATTTGCTGGAATCGTACCGCCTGGAATTTGCCACTTTAATAGATTCGAAGATTTATCTGACAAGTAGAACCCTGTAAGATCAATGTCCGCTCCGGTTGTATTTAATAGTTCAATCCAATCTTCATTTTCTCCATAATTATCTGTAATCCCATTCATATTAGAACAGGAGTATTCATTGATAATTACTTGAGCATTAACTCCACCTAAGAAAAATAAAAAAAATAAGAGGAGAGAATTTTTAATGTTTCTAGTTTGTTTCATAGCGTTTGTATGTTGATTAGTCACCCAAAATGTTTTTTTTTAACAAATAGAGCCCTCCGAAAATAACTATTTTCTGCTGGATTTGCTAACATTTTGTATATTGGAGACGTAAAATCAGACAATCTGGTTGTCTATATTTTTCGCCCCACAAACTAATTTTAATTGAGACTAACTTTGTTAACTATGAATTTCAAATCTCCTCTATCCTTCTTTTTTATTGCTATTGCTCTTTTTCTCACTACTGGGTGTAACAAAGTTGAAGGGCCGGGTGGCGCTGCAACAATTAAGGGTATTATTCATGTACAAGAATACGACGGTGCCAACAACTTAATCAATGAATACGATGCCCCAAAGTTTGATGTTTACATTATATATGGAAACGAAGAGGGAGAAACCTATTTTGATGACGATATTGAGACCTCTTTCGATGGGGGCTTTGAATTTAACTATCTCGAGCCGGGAAATTATCAAATCTTTGTTTATGAAGACTGTAACACCTGTCAAAGTGGAAGAGAAGCTAAAATGATAGATGTTACCATTTCAGAAAAAAAAGATATTATTGACCTCGGTACAATAAATGTATTTCAGAACTTTTAAATGACAAAGATGAAAGTATTTGCATTTTTTCTGTTTGCAGCACTCTCTTTTTCCTCTTTTTCACAAAACCATGAAACAATGGTTTGGACTGAACTTGGTGTTCGAGGAAATCTAATTAAAAAGTCTGACTGGGCAATGGAGCTTAATACGCGGTTTAATGAAGAAGGTGTTGCCACTTTTTTCCCACAACTCGGTATAAATTATAAAATCACAAAATGGCTTAAGCCATCCATAGACTACCGTTTTTTAGTAGATAAAAACAAATATGGCAATTACAAAACGTCTCACCGTGTGAATGTGAATCTGAACTTTAAATCAAAAGTTGCTAGGCGGTTCTATATGGGCGCTAGAGTTCGATATCAGTATGGTTTCGAGCAGTTTGGTGCTCCCGTGTCGTACAATGATGACTTTGACCAAGCAATTCGCTTAAAACCATCATTTTCTTACGATATTAGTAACAGTGTTTTTACACCGACATTTTCAGCGGAATGGTTTTATAACCCTGAATTAGGTGAGAATGGTAGGCAGTTCACAAAAATTCGAATTGCAATCGGTTCAAAACTAGAACTCGAGGGGCCACACAGTGTTTCATTTAAATACCAGCTTGATAAACGATTTAATAATTTTGCGTCTGGCGTGAGACATGTGGCATCATTTTCATACGAATACAAGCTCTAGTTTTCTGTTGGCCCTGTTGATGGTTGAACTGTTAAAACAAGATCTAGGACTTCGCCTATTGTTGTGTTGGTTATCCCTTGTTCAATACTGAAGTTGTACTTTCCTTCTACCGGTAATTTGCGTTGCTTGAACGAAAGGGGGGTTTCCACAACGGATCCAGTTTTTGTACCAATCCATGATCCGTCTGGGTTTGTTATTTTTATCTCATATGGTTCGCGCCCTGTTTCTCCGTTTGGTGCTTTTGTATTCATAAAAACCCATAAGTTATTGTACTTGTAATCCGTTGTCGTCCTGAGGGTTAATGTAAAATCATAAGCTTGATCTAGGTCGTCAATCGACACGACAAACTTTGCCTTTTGACCATGCTTCCACTCTTTGTTTTTAAATGAATAGGACTCCTCATAGAATGGAGGCTCAGAACAAGAAAGGAGAGAAACAAAAATAATTATGAAAGAAATACTATTTCGAATTTTCATTGTTGTTCTTTTGATTTTCCGTTGGCCTTTTTCTATTGTTTCTATTTCTATTGTTTTTATTGGATTTTTTAGTTGGTCCCCCTCCTTGTTTGTTTTGCGGTCCTTTTCCTCCTCCTTGGCTTTTTCTCTTTTTGTTTGAGCGCTTTTTCTTTTTCTTAAAAATATGTTCAAACCGGTTGAGACTATCTTGCCCCACAACATTGGTGTAGTCCGGTTCTTTTTCCTCTACAACCTCCATAAAATCTGTCAAGTCGTATGGTTTTTTACCCTCCTTATTCATCCGAATAATTTCGCGAACACGGTCTGGGTTTAAAGGAATTAACCCCGCATTAAACTCCCCCTCGTATGCATATGACATTTGCCTTTTAAACACATCCGTTTTTATATGGATCGCTGTGCCTTTTTCGGTCCGTAATTTGAGGTCTCCTTTTGGAAAAGCCTTAATCGCATCCAAATACATGTCCAGTTCATAATTCAGACAGCACTTTAATTTTCCGCATTGCCCCGCTAGTTTTTGTGGATTTAAAGAGAGTTGTTGGTAACGCGCAGCAGAGGTAGAAACAGACCTAAAGTCTGTAAGCCATGTTGAACAACACAGTTCCCGTCCACAGGAGCCAATTCCCCCCAACCTTGAAGCCTCTTGTCGAGCACCAATTTGACGCATTTCAATTCGGATTTTAAATTCATCCGCCATGTCCTTAATCAATTGGCGAAAATCAACACGCCCCTCTGCCGTATAATAAAATGTTGCTTTCGTTAAATCTGCCTGATATTCAACGTCAGAAATTTTCATTTCCAAACCTAAGTTCACCGCCAAGGTTCTCGATTTATACATCACTTCTTTTTCAAGAGAGCGGGCTTTTATCCATTTATCAATGTCTTCTTGCTCGGCAATCCGTATAATCTTCCGAGCCTCAGAAGGCTTGAAGTTTGGGCTTTTCTTTTTTACCTGTATTCGAGTTAGTTCGCCAACAATAGAAACAACGCCAACATCTTTCCCTGGGGCCCCTTCTACGACCACCACATCTCCTACCTGAAGAGAAAGATTTTTTACGTTCTTAAAAAATCCTTTTCGGCTATTTTTAAACCGAATTTAATATATCATAAGGTGTTTGTCCTCCTGGTAACGCCATATTTGACAACCAGTTGTACACCTGTAATTTGTTGCAACCACCAGAACTACAGGTACCATTGTTTTTACATCCGTTAGGAGTTCCATTACTCCCACAACTGGCACAACTCATAGTCTAATTTTGTTTGATGTAAAAATACACAATTAAAAGCTATGGCGGTCTTTTAGTCTTTGCGAAGATTTAAAGAGGTGTGTGTGGAAAATCATAGACACTCATTAATGTTCACCAACCTATTGTCAAAACAATCCATTTTTCTCTTACACCAACTATGCACCGTGAATGTAGCGCATTACATTAAAACTAAGATTCGTAAACAGTATCTTCGAGTTTGCATTTCTTTCAATGTGATAATGGGCTTCGTTGAACGTCTTCATGAAATCAAAAACATTATTCCCACTTATAAACTGCGCAAACTTTTCTAAAAAAAGGTGTTCTTGCTCTGAAACTTTTGTTAAATGGTCCTCCGTGTAGTTTTGCAACATGCTTTGGCGAAACATATGAAGGGCGTATTTCAAAAATACTTTTTGCTGTTCTCTACTAACTGCGGCCGTATTCTCTGCCCATTGAATCATTTCTAAAACATCTTTCTTGTAACAAACCCTCATTAGCTGAATGAATTGGTCGCGGTTTTCATTTTGATTTTCATGACTCCCTAACAACGACAAAGCCTCAATTACATCTCCATCTCCCATTGATGCTGCACTCTCAGCCTCCCCAGAACCAACATTTAATGTGTTTTTTAAATGTTGTGTAATCTCTTCCGTTTTAACACGTGGAACCTTAACAATTTGACAGCGTGATAAAATTGTTTGAAGCATAAATTCTTGTGACTCTGCCAAAAGAATAAAAAGAGTTTTTTTGGGCGGCTCTTCTATAATTTTAAGTAATTTATTGGCACATGAAACATTCATTTCTTCTGCCATCCAAATCACCATTACTTTATATCCTCCTTCATAAGAGCGTAAACTCAGTTTTTTTATAATTTCTTCGCTTTCATGTACGCTAATAATTGGTTTTCGCTCTTGAGCGTCCATCTTTTTAATCCATGTGTTTAGATTAAAATAAGGGCGCTCTATAAGTTGTTGTCGCCACTCTCCCAGCATTGAATCTGAAGTTTTTCCTATTGCTTGAACTGTAGGAAAAGAAAAATGAAGATCTGGATGTTGAAGGTTTTGTACCTTTCTACAAGATGAACATTTTCCACAACTATCTGTGGCTCCTTTGTTCTCACAAAATAAAAATTGTACAAAAGCTAATGCGAGCGGAAGAGACCCATAGCCTGGCTTTCCAAGAAACAATTGAGCATGCCCAACCTTTTCATTGTTCACTTCGTTAAGAAAGTGTCTTATTAAATCTTTTTGTCCAACAACAGTGGAAAAATGCATGACATAAAAGTACTTAAAAATTGGAACACCCTTACCTAAACTGAACTCATAATCGGGGTTTATTGAAGCAAATTCTTCACTCGCCGTTTTGTGAATTGTGGTACTATACCTATCTTTTATTAATGGCAAAAGCACAGTATTATTTCTGTGCTTTTGTATTTTTGTGCCATGCTCTCTAGGTTCAAAAACCACATTATTCTTCACTTTATCATTCTAATCTTTGGTTTTACAGGTATTCTTGGTAAAAAGATATCCATAGAGCCTACAGCCATTGTCTGGCACAGGGTGTTTATTGCGTTTGTCTCATTGTTTTTTATCATGTTGATTTTGCGCTCTTCTTTTCGAATTCCTTCTCGTGGTCGTTTTTTTCAAATCATCGGTATTGGTGTTGTTGTTGGGCTGCATTGGGTCACCTTTTTTAAATCCGTGCATTTATCAACAGCTTCTTTTGGTGTACTTTGTTTATCTACAACAACATTGCATGTTTCTTGGATTGAGCCACTTGTTATGAAGCGTCCGTTTTCTTGGGTTGAAGTCGGCCTAAGCCTTCTTGTTGTGTTGGGCATTTATTTTGTTTCACACAACTTTCATGGTGACCAGCTTACAGCGCTTTATTTTGGTCTTTTTTCTGCTCTTCTTGCGGCAATATTCTCAGTTTACAATGCGAAGTTTGTTAGGGACACGCCTGCCGCTGTTATTTCTTTATACGAAATGGGGGGCGCCACGATTGCAATTGCTGGAATGATTGCCTTTTCTGGAAATCTAAATGCAAATCTTTTCATAATGAGTGGAGAAGATTTTTTCTGGCTCACTATTCTTGGAACCGTCTGTACTTCTTTCGCTTTTCTAATGATTGTTATTGTCACAAAAAAACTAGGAGCTTTTACCGTTTCACTAAGTATAAACTTAGAGCCTGTCTACACATTAATCCTTGGAATTTTAATTTTAAATGAAAATCAAGTGTTAAATCAACGCTTCTATATCGGTGCTGTTTTGATTGTTGGGGTAGTTTTTTTGAATGCATTTATAAAACCCTCATATAAGTCAAACAAAACAGTTCAAGATTCCGATAAAAGTTGATATAATGACCCTCTTTATTTGTACCTTTGTTATTACCCTAAACATCAAAAACGCACTATGCGAAAGAAAAACTTTATCGTCCCTCACGATTTTACCGATGTTGCCAACATCGCTTTAGAGCATGCTATTGCAACGGCTAAGCCCCTGGATGCGGAAATTTATTTATTACATGTCGTTTCAAAAGAAAAAGAAATTCGCAACGCCGAAAAAAAACTAGACGAGCTTATACAAAAACACGCTTGCTCTATAACGTTGATTCCTTCTGTCCGTTTGGGTACTATTTTTGAAGATATTGGGGATTTTGCGGCTGAACACCACTCGGAGCTTATATTCATGGGAACACACGGAACGCATGGGTGGCAGCACCTCACCGGAATGAACGCTTTAAAAGTTGTTACACATTCCAGTGTTCCATTTATAATTGTTCAAGAAAAAACAGCAAAAGAAACAGGTTATGATGACATTGTTGTTCCTTTGGACCTTAATAAAGAAACGAAACAAAAATTGGCAATTGTAGCCAACATTGCTGCTTATTTTAACTCCCGTGTTCATGTAATCACACCTGAAGAAACAGATGAGTTTCTGAGCCATCAAGTAAAAGCAAATATTGTCTTTGCAAAGAAGTACTTCGATGAAAGGGGTATTGAGGTTTCAACAACTGTTGTTCCGGGCGCTGGATTTGACAAGCATGTTATTAAACATGCTGTTGATAACAATGCTGACCTCATTGCAATTATGAACTTGAATAAAAACAGTGTTTTTGGTAGTCTCTTTTCAAATCACGAAGAATATATGATTACAAATAACGCCCAAATTCCCACACTAATTATGAATCCAATTGAAGGGTCTTTTTCTTTTGCTGCAGATTTTAATTAAATAAGGGGGTCTTTTCTCTATTGCTTGCCTCCCTTTGGGAGTGGTTTTTTGTTTAATCAGTATAATTGTTCTTTTTTAAGCGCTCCTCTACTTCTTTGAGGTTTTGCATTTTCTTTTTCTGCCTTGTTTTAATGGCTGTTTTCGTAAAATACTTGTGCATCTTTAAAAAGCTTACTTGAATTTCATCCCATTCTTTTCTTGTTTCTATTTTTCCGTGTTCTTTTAATTCTAGGCGTAATTTGTCCGCTATTTCATGAAAATCGTCTCTGCCGAGATAATCGAGGTCTGCATCACAAATTATTTCTTCAAGATGGGTTGTGGGATTGTGGGGAATTTTCGTCACAAATATCAATTTTTGAATTTTTTGAATGTGTTGCTCCGTATACCCATACTTTGGTAAAATTTCTCCCGCAAGTCTTGCTCCAATCGATTCGTTATTATCGTATTCCTCTATGAAGCCGGCATCGTGATACGTTGCTGCAGACTTCAACAAAAACAACCCTTCATCTGTAACATTTTCTGATAAGGCGATTCGCTCCGCTGCTCCTACCACATCTTTTGAATGGGCAACCCCGTGGTAATGAAGCCCTTTGAAAAGTTTCTGCTCCAAAAGCTTCATAATATGACGCTCTGCTTTATAATAATTAATAGAGCTATATAAATAAAGATTAACTATTTCTTGAAACCTTGAATTGGGAGTCAGCCCTTCTCCTTTTTCAGAAAGCTCAGGCTTAATTCTATCCACTTCGTACATATCGAGTAATCCCCTGCTTTTCGATTGAACTTTTCCTTTGTAGGTGCATTCAAAATAGGGCTCAATGTGTTGGTGTGTTGCTCCGGTAACCGTCACTTTTCCCGGTCGGCCGAGCATTTCCATACGTTGAGCCTGATTTACAGTTGCTCCCCAAACATCGTATGCCAAACGCTCGCTCCCTATAACACCAGCAGTGACCTCTCCTGTGTTTACCCCCAAACGAAGTTCCCAAAACTCTTCACTATTTGCAATAGCATCATTTTTTCGTTTTAACATATACGCTTGGATCTGAAGCGCAGCTACACACGTATCAATAGGGTTTGTATTATTTCTTACAGGAACCCCTCCTGCGCACATGTATGCATCTCCGATTGTTTTTATTTTTTCTAAGTTGTTTTTAATTATAATTTGATCAAACTTGGTAAAATAAATATCTAATTTTTTTACCAGTGCTGAGGCTGTCATTCGATCGGAAATGTGTGTAAACCCAACAAAATCCGTAAACAACACAGACACTTTTTTATATGCTCTTGCCCTCGATTTTCCTCGTTTTTTTAGTTCTTCCGCCGTTGATTCAGGAATAACCTTTTTTAAAAGCTTCTCCGTTTTGTCTTTTTCTCTTTGTAATAGCTCCTGCTGCCGAACAACTTTGTTTCTCTCTTCTTCTATTTTTTGTTTTTGGGCCTTTATTTTTTCGTTTTTCTTTTGAATTTCGTTTGTTCGCTTTAGCACTTTTTCCTCTAGCTTTTGTTGCTCTTTCCTTGCTGTAGACATCCTTCTTTTAACATATATAGTCACAACAAAAGCAATAAGGAGTGCCGATAAACCTCTAAACCACCATGTCTGCCAAAGCGGGGGTGAAATGCTAATTTTTAAAACCGCCGGCGTTTTACTCCAGCTCTCTTCCCCTCTTCTTGCGTACAGCCTTAAGAAATATTCTCCCGGAGAAAGAGAGTTAAAGTGAATTTTATTCGCATCTGAAGCCTCCAATAAAACAACCCCCTCATCTGACCCTTCAAGAGTATATTTATAATTAATTAACTCGGAATTGAATAAATCGGAAGGTTGAAAGCTCAGTGTAAAACTCCTATTCTCATAAGGAAAAACAACCTCATTTGTATTATATATTGGAACATTAAAATAGTCTTTTTGGTCTCCTTTTTTTGTTCTTTCTCCTTCTATTTTTATTTTGGTAAAAGCAATTCCAATATCAGTTGTATTGTTTTTTAGTTCGTCCGGTTGAAAATAGTTGAACCCATAAATCCCCCCAAAAAACAACTCTCCTTGACTTGTTTTCATAAAAGCACCAAGATTAAACTCATTGCTCATTAAACCATGTGCCTCAGTGTACATCTTTATTCTTCTTCTGTTTTTACTAAAAGAGCAAAGCCCCTTATTCGTACTCAACCACAACGTTTTTCTATCGTCTGCGACAACGCTATAAATTACATCGTTTGGAAGTCCGTGTGATTTATTATAAACAACTGTTTTTTTTGTGTTTTCATCCCACAGTAAAAGTCCTGATCCGCTTGTTCCTAACCAAAAAACGCCATTACCTTTAGTGTATATTGAATTTATATAATCCTTGCTCGCCTTTTTAATGTAAATATTGAATTGGTAGGGATGTATTGTTGGGGTGCCGTTTTTAACCGATAAGACATTCAGCCCACCAGAACTTGTTGTGAACCAAATTGTTCCGCTACTATCCTTGTATGAAAGTCGACACGCCCCCTTACTAATTGTTTGAGTTGGGTTGGTTGGGTTGTGTTCAAATTTTTGAATTTTTCCTGTTTTTGAACTATATAAAAGAACTCCGTCTGAAGTTGAAACAAAATAGTTGTCTTCTTTCCAAAAACATATCGAATAGGCGCGGTTGTGCTTTACAGATGCGTTTTTATCATTTGTTTCTAACTTTGTGTACTTATAATTTGATCCATCAATAGCTAATTCATAAAGGCCATCAGCACAGGCAACAAGCAGCCTGTTTTTAGATATTGTTGCAATTGAAAGAACCATTCTTTCTCCCCCTGCCGCTTCCAACCCTTTCTCCCGCCTTGTATAATGAGTGTATTTGCCTGTCTCCCTATTTAATTTTGAAACACCCGTTTGTGTTCCAATATAAATTGTTTTTCCCGCTGAGGATTCTTGAAAACACCAAACGCTTGCTGAAGGAATACCGTTGTCGCTCTTTCCGCTTGGACCAGCACCCAAGATTCCCCTATTTCTTGGGTTAAACGCAGACAAACCGCGATTTGACCCAACCCAAATTATTCCTGAATTATCAATAAAAACAGTGTTAATGTCATTAAATAACAAGGTGTTTTTTTGAAAAATATCTTCAGTAAATTGGCGTGTTTTTTTGTTTTTTTCTATTAAGAACAAACCCTCGCCTGTTGTTGTAATTACCCACCCTAATGAAGCGTTAAAATAAGCATCGGTAATATTTGTGTTTTTTGAATTAACAGATGGTAACTCTAATGTTTTCAGCACCTCTTGTTTTTGAATATTCAATTCGTATATCCCATTATTGGTAATAAATAAAATTGTTTTCTTATCTTTTGTTTTTATGTTGTTTACCTGAACTCTACTTCTCTGTTCACTTTTTAACTCTATTTCACTTAACTTTTTTGATTGATTATCATACAGAAGCACTCCCTTGTCTTTAGAGGATACAATTATTTTTCCTAATGGTGTACAAAAAATATTTGTTGGCTTCCGTGATGGAATCTCAATAATGTGTGATTTAAATTTTTTCGTCGTTTTATCGAAACTATAAACCCCTGCTTCAGCGCTAGCAATCCATATTTTTTGATCTTCTCCAATTGAGATATCCTCTATTTGAAATGACTCTCCATCTTTAGGAAAATAAGAAGAAAATTTTTCTGTTTGTTTGTTGTATTGGGTCAGTCCATTATTGGTTCCAAACCATAAATTTCCTTTTTTATCTTTTGTTGCACAACGAATGTGCTCACTTTCAAGTCCATATGTATGACTCGAAGTGAAAACCTCAAATGTCTTGCCATCAAAACGATTTAATCCATCTTGTGTTCCTACCCATAAGGAATTCAGGTCGTCTTGGATGATACATAACGCCGAACTTTGAGAAAGACCATCGTTTATTGTATAATTTTTAAACCGTATTTCATTTTGTCCAAAAGTAAAATTGGAAAAAAAAATGCAAAACAATAAAGAAACAATAGCGGGAAACATGTACTATGAAAATACCATAAATTTAGCGCTTATTCATTGTTTTGAGTTTCGTTTGCTGGAGTTGATACAATTGCGGAATTTTCTAAATCTCTATCGAACAAATACAAGCCTGCTTTATCCCCGCCGATCATTTTTATTTTATCTACTATCGTTCGAGCCAAAGCTTCTTCTTCAAGCTGCTCAGAAACATACCACTGAATAAAATTATGTGTTGTATAATCTTTTTCCTGTAAACATATATCTACCAAGTTATTGATGCTCTCTGTAACTCTTAATTCATGTTCTAATAATGATTCAAAAACATTTGAAATCGATTCAAACGTTTTTTGTGGTGCTCCCAAGCCGGGTATAATTGCTCTGCCTCCTCTTTCATTAACAAACTTCACGAGTTTCAACATATGAAATCTCTCCTCATCGGAATGGAGGTATAAAAATTTAGCTGTTCCGTTGAGCCCTTCAGCCTCTGCCCATGAAGCCATTGACAAATAAAACTGTGAAGAGGATGCTTCTTTCTCTATTTGCATGTTTAATGCTTTTTCTACTCTTTCATTCATGGCGTACTATTTTTCACAAAGTTATCATTATCAGCTTAATTCTTTTAAAAGAACTGTTAAGAATTTTTCTAAATTAAGCGTATCTTCGCAAATATGTCCAAACGTAAAAAGTCTTCTAAAAAGAAGCTTAAGCACAGTTTAAACCATATTATACAAAAGGTTTTTACTAGTCATCCTGAAACATCTCTCACGCATAAGCAAGTATGTTCACTTATTGATGTTCGGGAAGGCGCTTTACGTAAATTAGCCTATGGTGTTCTTGAAGATTTAGTGCAGTCTAATTTTTTGAAAAGTGCTGGACACGGAAAATATGAACTGAATACAGCCACGAACTATCTTGAAGGTATTATTCAACTTACGCAACGCGGAGCAGGATACGTTATTCTTGATGATTCCAAAACTTCAGATATTTTTATTCATCCTAAAAATATCAATCAGGCATTGGATGGTGATCGTGTTAAAGTTCAAATGATTAATAAAAAAAATAACTCAAAACTTGAAGGATCAATTGTTGATGTTATTGAACGTGAACGAACGCAATTTGTTGGTACAATTAAATCGAATGAAAAATTTGCCTTTCTCATTCCAGATAATTCAAGAGTTGGAACCGATATTTACCTTCCAAAAGAAAAATTAAATGGTGCAAAACATGGTGATAAAGCAATAGTAAAAATCACAAAATGGCCGAAATCTGCTGATAGTCCTTATGGTGAAGTAATAGAATCTTTAGGAAATGAAGGAGGTAATAATATTGAAATGATTAATATTCTTGTTAACCAAGGTATTGAATACACATTTCCTGATGCTGTTTTAACTCAAGCTGAATCTGTTGGTATGGGTTTGGATCCAAAAGAAGTTGATAAAAGACGAGATTTTCGATCCATCACAACCTTTACAATTGACCCTCTTGACGCAAAAGATTTTGATGATGCAATTTCTTTTAAGCGTTTAAAAAATGGCAATATTGAGGTTGGTGTTCATATTGCTGATGTCAGTCATTATGTTCAACCTGGAACACCAATGGATGTTGAAGCTTTGAAACGATCCAACTCTGTATACTTAGTTGATCGTGTTATACCAATGCTCCCTGAACAATTATCGAATTTAGCATGTTCACTTCGTCCAAATGAAGATAAATTCAGTTTTTCTGCAGTTTTTGAAATGGATGAAAGTGGAACTATTCACTCCCGGTGGTTTGGAAAAACAGTAACTCATTCCAACCGAAGATTTACATATGAACAAGCACAGGAAATTATAGAGGGAGCAACAGGTGATTATAGCAATGAGATAATTATTTTAGATAAAATCGCTAAAATTTTGCGAAAAAATAGGCTTAATTCAGGGGCTATGAATATTGAATCTGAAGAAGTTCGCTTTCGTTTAGATGACGAAGGACATCCAGATGAAGTTGTTATTAAACGTTCAAAGGACGCCCATAAACTAGTTGAAGAGTTTATGCTTTTAGCGAACAAAAATGTAGCAGAGTTTATTACAAGTAGAGGAAAAGCTGGGTCAAAAATTCCTTTTATTTATCGATGTCATGATAAACCGAATCCTGAAAAAACAGCTCTTTTTAATCTTTTCATACAAAAATTCGGGTACCAAATTGATTTAGAAGATGAAAATAAAATTTCCAAAAACATAAATAAACTCCTCTCTGACGTTCGATTAAAGAACGAATATTCGATTATTCAAACAATGGCGATTCGCTCAATGGCAAAAGCAATTTATGACACACAAAATATAGGACATTATGGATTGGCATTTGAAAACTACACACACTTCACTTCTCCAATCCGTCGTTATGCAGATCTTGTTGTTCATAGGGTGTTACAGGAAGAATTAACACATAAAAATCACCGTTATGGTGCTACTTTAGATGATGTATGTAAACGCATTTCAAGGATGGAACGGAAAGCAGTTGAAGCTGAACGTGAAAGCACAAAGTACTTTCAAACACTTTTTGTTGTAGATAAAATTGGGGAGGTTTTTGACGGCACCGTTTCAGGTATTGCAGAGTTTGGAATGTTTGTTCGTATGGATGATAACCAGTGTGAGGGTATGGTCCCAATTTCAGAAATTCCTAGTGACCGTTTTTCTTTTGACGTGGAATCTTATTGTATCCGAGGAGCTCGACATAAAAAAGAATATACAATCGGTGATAAAGTCAAAGTCAGAATTTATGAAGTTTCAACACGAAAAAGAACGATTGATTTAGAAATGGTTTAATCCATTTTATCGTTAATCTGATTTTGACTTTTATCCATTTCATGTTGCTGATAATCAACTGTTTAAACATTCCCTCTACTTAAGATAGTATCTTTTTTTAAAACATCCTAATTTCACTTTTTCGATTCATAATTAATTATAGAATTAAATATTTATTTACAAAAAGTTTAATTATTCTTTTTATTAAGGCTGTTAATATGTTTGAAAACAAATTTTTAATTGTTTGTTATTTACGTTATTAAAAATACAGTGGTAGATATTAACACGTTATACATAGATCTTTTTGAGTAGTAATAGACGTTATAGTGTTTATTAACAATTATACGAATTGCAAGAGTTGTGGATAGAAACTTTTTAGAAATGGATATTTTTAAGTGAATATGATGTAGATAAACTATAAACAAAAACCAGTTAACTTTTTTGGATTGGCAAAAATAAGTTTGGATTGTAAAAATATTTTATTTTTCAAAGAAAAAGTTTTAGTTTGTTTTCAAGAGTAATAAACAAATTTTATTCATTATTGGTGAATAAATAAAATATGAAACTCCTTCTATTAAAAGGAATTGGTTGTATTTGGTTTCTTGTTTGTTTAAAACTTGTTGTAAATGTTAATATGATATAGATTTGTATAAAACCAGATAATATGAGTAAAATAGTTCCAATAGGTGCAGATCATGCAGGCTTTCAATTAAAGAAAAAAATAGTTAAGTCATTACAAGATAAAGGCTTTGATGTGCAAGATTATGGTTGTGATTCGGATGCAAGTATTGATTATCCGGATTACGGACATCCAGTAGCTTCAATGATAGAAAAAAATGAAGGCATGTTGGGAATAGTTATTTGTGGTTCAGGAAACGGCATTAATATGACAGCGAACAAACACCAAGGGGTGCGAAGTGCGCTGTGTTGGAATAAAGAATTGGTTGCATTAGCAAGAGAACACAATAATGCAAACGTTCTTGCATTACCAGCACGGTTTATTTCAGAGGAAAACGCCTTAGAAATGGTAGAAGTTTTTTTTACTACACCTTTTGAAGGAGGAAGACACAAAAGAAGGGTAGATAAAATACCATGTAACTAATTATTGCGCCAATAAGTATTCAAGCATCATTATTGTCTTTCTTTTGTAATCGGAATAGTATGTTCCGGTTCCGGGACCGTTAAACCCAGTGTGAATTTGAACAATATCTCCTTTTTTATCTATGAAGATAGAAGTGGGAAAAGATATTATTTGATTTAGAGCTTGAAAATGAGTTGAGGCAAGTTCTTTTTTTGCTTGTCCACCAATTAAAAAGGTAAAGTTCAAGTCCAATTTGTTTTTAAGTTTATTTACCCTTTTCACATATTCGTCATGATTTTTACCAACCTCATACGCAACTGAAATAATCTCTAAACCTCGATCATGGTATTTATCATAAAGGGTTTTGTAGAATAAAGTTTCGTCTAGGCAATTTGGGCACCACGTTCCCATGATTTGGATAATAATTACCTTATTTTTCGCAATGTTTTTGGGATATGAATAAAGTGTCCCGTCAAGTCGTTTTAAATTAAAAGAAAGGTCTCCACCATCAATCAAATATGATAGTTCATCAGGACCGGTTAATTTAAATTCGTCGTTTTTACCACCCTTCCACTCGTTTTGCCAATGTGTACCACTAAAGAAGCGCCCAACCAAAGTGTTGTTTTTTGTAATAACAGCCTTAAAAAGAAAAGCATGAGCTCCATCAAAACATGAGAGAAACAGGCTATCTTTAGTTGTCTTTCCTTCAAGAAAGCGATAATCACCAGTCTCAGTTAAGAACGTTCCAGTCACATGGTTTGATTTCTTTTTTTGAGAAAAAACACCGATTGCTGGATATGGGTTGTTAGAGTTAAAACCAAATTCTACTTCCCACTTCCCATTAATATTCAATACGGATGTTTGTTTGTTTATATGTGAAAAACGCCTTTTTATTGAGGGGTGTGCAGAAAAAGGAATTTTATAATTTTCTCCTTTATCAAGATTGTGCCAGTAACCAGAGATACAATTGGTCTTGTTAAAAACACACACAAGTTTTGAGTTGAAGTATGGGAAGGATAAATGAATACTATCATCAACTATTTTTGGCGGCTCTAGTTCTATTTTTTCTTCTCCGTTATGTATATTGAAATGGATCGATGAGTTTTTTTTATAAACCTTAAATAGGAAAGGTAAAACATCAGAAGGTGTAAGCTGAAGTTCGCCGACCCACATGCCGGTTGTAATTTTTTGATTGTTTTGAGCAAAACAATCAAAAGAGGCAACAAAACAAACAAATAATAAAAGAAGCCTCATGAGCGGGTTTTAATTGAAAACAAATTTACATTTTTAAACACAAAAAGATTGTGATGCAACCTTTTTTAGCATTTTTAGGTCTTGACAATTAAGCGTTAGCTATGAATGAGTCTGCTTTAATAAAGAAGTGTATAGATGGGGACCAGCGAGCTCAGCGCATGTTGTTTGAAAAGTTTGCGCCAAAAATGCTGGGTGTTTGTATGCGGTACTGCAAAAGTACAGCTTCAGCAGAAGATGTCTTACAGGACGGGTTTGTTAAGGTTTTTACAAAGCTTAAATTTTACTCGCATACAGGGTCTTTAGAAGGGTGGATAAGAAAAATAATAGTCAATACCGCACTTGATCAAATCCGAAAAAACGCAAAATTTAAAAATGATATTGCATTAGATGACGTAGATTATAAACTTGAATTAAAAGGCGGAGTGTTAGAGCGTCTTGCGGCAGAGGACCTACTAAAATTAATAAAAGAGATGCCGAGCGGCTATAGAGTTGTGTTCAACATGTTTGCGATAGAAGGATATTCTCATAAAGAGATAGGACAAGAACTAAGTATTTCTGAAAACACCTCGAAATCGCAATACTCTCGGGCCCGAGCATACTTAAAAAAACAACTTGAAGAATTAAAATTTGAAAGGTAAAGACGACATAAAGGAGTTATTTTCAGAGGGACTTCATTCTTATGAAGCCAAGGTTCGTCCTGAACTTTGGGGGGATCTTTCTGCAAAGCTTGGTTCTGTTTCTAATGGAGGAGCCGTAGCCAGCACATCTCTTGCTTTAAAATCAGCAGCTGGATTAGTAGCGGCAGGGATAATAACATTAACAGTTGTTTTACTTGTGCAGGACAAAGAACAACCAATAAAAACAGTAACGCCGCTGGCTAAAAAACGTCAAGAATCCGGGTTGGTTCAAGCTGAAAAGGTTGTTTCAGGAAGGGCGAATATTACTGTGGAGGACAAGGAGGAAGTAGATTCAAAGGACAAACCGAAGACAACTCATAAAGAATCGAAAAACACTGTTTTAATGACAATAGAGGTAGACACATCATATCTAGAACAGAAACAAGAAGAGCATCAGTTGAGAGTTTTTGTAGAAAATGAAGCCTTTCTTCCGGCACCAAAAAATCTAGTATATCCTGAACCCGAAATCGTTGACCCCGTGTCTATTCCGGAAAATGAGCAGGTAGTAGAAGGCTCAGTTGAAATAAATGTTGTTTTTCCGAATGTATTTACACCAAACAAAGATGGGGTGAATGATTTTTTATACATTAAAAATCCAGAAGAACTGGACCCAACATCCTTTAGTATTGTTGTGATAGACGCTGAAAACAAAGAGGTTTTTTCATCAAGCGATGTGTATTTTAAATGGGATGGTTATTCTGATATCCGAGGCGAAATACTTCAGCCAGGAGCGTACATTGCTATTATAATAAGCAATGATATAAACGGAAGAAAAGCAAAGCCTATTATGCGGATGTTTTCAATTGTGAAATAGATTTATTCTTAAGAAACCTTCTATATCCACGAACGCTGAAGTAATACATAAAAAGAGACACAATGATAAGGAGGTGTCCAAAGTCGTTTCGGTCAAACCACGGGTGAAAACTGACCTTATAAATCTGCACAAAGCCCGCAGGAACCAACACAAGAATCGTTACAGGAAGGATATAAAATGAAGGGGCAATTGTCTTTCCAAACTTCCACCCCAGGAAGCCACAGGAGAAAACAAAACCAACAAAAGAATTGATACTCGGGACGAGCAACATCATTGGTAGAACATTTTCGTCGCTTGCCAAAAAGAAGATCAACGTAAGGACGAATGCGGTAACAATTACTTTGGCTTTTGAGAGGAAAAAGAAAGTGGCTTGCTCTTGCTTTGGAAGCAACGAGATCATAGCGTGCTCAATAAGCACAGGCATTGATAGACCCACAAGCAATGGAATATATTTCCCAAAGAGCCCAAAATAATTATAGAAAACATGCCCAACACCCCCCAAGAAGAACCCTACTCCGTAAAGAAAAAAAACGTATTTCCAATAAATAAAAAAAGGACTTGTAAGTGTTTTATTTTGTTTTGAAACAAAAAAACCAAGAACAATACCGGAAACAGCAATAATCGAATCTGAAAGAAGAGCGTTGGGCTCCAGAAGTTCAAGCCCCAACCAGTTAAATTCTAACTTATCAAAATCTCTACCAATTATCATACGTTGTGTTGTAAAAAAGAAACCCAATCTTGTATATCAAGAAAGGGTTTCTTTTTGAGGTCCCGAGCGGATTCGAACCGCTGTACGAGGTTTTGCAGACCTCTGCCTAGCCACTCGGCCACAGGACCATTTATTCAGGCGCAAATGTAAGAAAAAAATAAAGTTTAGACTATTCTTCTATGATTATTGCGACGTTCTTTACATCACCATTAATAGGAGGACAGATCTTTACCACTTTTACACGAATAAAGTGGATGTTTTTTATTTCTGCGCGAATACGCTCAACGATTCGCTGTCCGACGTGCTCAATAAGTTGAGAACGAACACACATTTCATTTTTAACGATTTTATTAATGATTACGTAGTCAACGGTTTTAGTGAGGTTGTCTTCTTGAGCAGCTTCGGAAAAGTCTGTCTCAATAGATACATCAACACAATAGTTGCCTCCAATTTTTGCTTCCTCAGGAAGACAGCCGTGGTAGGCATAAAGTTGTATTCCGTTCACCTCTACGATGTGTTTCATTCTCCTTCTTTTAGCTTTTGAACGCTGTTTATTCCGTGTAAAATACGCTCAGCACACTCGTCTTGACCTAAAAAAGAAGCAATTTCAAACATACTTGGCCCTATTCCTTTTCCGGTAACCAATAATCGAAACAGAGGCAGCGCTGCACCAAGCCCAACACCTTTCTTTTCAATAAAATCTTTAAAAGAGGCTTCGATTGAGGAAGGGTCAAAAGAGTCAATAGACTTGAGAACAGCGCTCCACTCCTCCATCAAATCTTTCGCATGATCCTTCCATTTCTTACGGATTGTTTTAGGGTCGTACTCAATAGGTTTTTGAAACAAGTATGCTCCATCCGATAAAATGTCTTGTACAAATGTTGCCCGCTCTTTCATTAGGCCACAAATTGTTTCAAGCGACTCATGTGAATAGGTAGAATCGGAGCTTTCAGCCAGCTGTTTAGCCAAATCTTTGTTGTCGTGTTTTCTAAGGTATTGTTGCTGAAACCACTTCGTTTTGTCGGGATCAAACTTCGCTCCGGCTTTAGCAACACGGTCAAGAGTGAAGGCCTCAACGAGTTCATCGAGAGAAAACAATTCCTGTGTTGTTCCAGGGTTCCAGCCCAAAAAGGCTAACATATTAACAAACGCACCGCTATAGTAACCTTGTTCACGATAGCCAGGGAAAACGTCTCCATCGCTTGTTTTCCAGTTTGTCGGAAACACAGGAAACCCTAAGCGGTCCCCATCTCTTTTACTTAGTTTTCCGTTTCCATCGGGCTTTAGAAGAAGAGGTAGGTGAGCGAACTTTGGGCAATCCCACCCAAAAGCCTCATAAAGCAATACGTGCAAAGGAGCTGAAGGAAGCCATTCTTCTCCTCGAATAACATGTGAAATTTCCATACAATGGTCATCAACTACATTTGCTAAGTGATAGGTTGGCATTCCATCGGATTTGAAAAGAACTTTGTCATCTAAGTTGTTCGTGTTTACAACAACCCATCCACGAATTTCATCGTTAAAGCGTACATCGATGTTGCGAGGCATTTTCATTCGAATCGTATATGGATCTCCGTTTTCGATTCGATTCTTCACATCGTCAGAAGAAAGCGTCAAAGAAT